>ENA-ORXF01001558-ORXF01001558.1-marine-metagenome-genome-assembly--contig:-NODE-1558-length-14653-cov-4.142014_pt1 | contig 14653 bp, 15 predicted proteins | sample MGYA00237864_ERZ511476 | MGnify/ENA primary metagenome ERZ511476 (study PRJEB26306, sample SAMN06343908) | marine metagenome | isolation source: coastal waters | place: Atlantic Ocean: West Antarctic... | reverse complement strand
TCAGGTAATTAACACACACTAGCCTAAGTGAGCACACATACTCATATGTGCCGATTATGCCGTGTAGTCAAATGGTACGACGCCATCTTGTCGAGATGGAAGTGCCGGGTCCGATTCCTGGTCATGGCAGAAATAGGATAATGTTTAAGATGTAAAATAAATGACACATTGGTTGAAAATGAGGCAGCATATGATAACGTTTAAGATGTAAAAAAATGACATATTGCTTGAAAAAGAGGCATATTTACTCTTCACCCTCCGAGCACACTTTCTGCTTTTTTATTAAGAAGGAAATGACAATGAATACAGAAACTGTGCCTGCTCCACTCACCGCCAAATAGACTGTTTCGGGGTCTTTTTTAGAGAGATGCGTAGAATGTTTAAGATGTAAAATAAATGACATATTGCTTGAAAAAGAGGCATAATTACTCTCCACCTTCCGAGCACACTTTCTGCTTTTTTATTAAGAATGAAATGACATGAATGCAGAAACTGTGCCTGCTCCGCTAACTGCCAAATAGACTGTTTCGGGCTCGTTTTTAGAGAGATGCGTAGAATGTTTAAGATGTAAAATAAATGACATATTGCTTGAAAAAGAGGCATGATTACTCTTCACCTTCCGAGCACACTTTCTGCTTTTTTATTAAGAAGGAAATGACATGAATGCAGAAACTGTGCCTGCTCCGCTGACTGCCAAATAGACTGTTTCGGGCTCGTTTTAGAGAGATGCGTATGCCTTTTTTGCGATCAGAATTGATGGCTGTAATTCTAATAGCTAGAGAATTTCTGGCGCTCTTGGCGGCGCTGCTAATTGAAAGAACGATCTCATTTGTATCCACATGATTCCCCCGTTAACACTGGCTCTTTACAAGTTTTAAATATATATATATTTCAAAACCCCGTGTGTTTCGTTTCACATGAATTATGCACAGCAATCGCTGAATCGGCGCCAATTAAGAGATACCAGTGTCCGCATGGAAAATCCCACAAAAACAAGTGTGTTACGTGTGGTGGTAGTAAAGAGGTGTTAATCATATGTCCGCATGCTAAGCAACGGAGCAAATGTATCGGTATCGGATGCAATGGGAAGTTACCAATCAAGAAAATGTGTCCACACAACAGACAGCAGAATTACTGCGTAGATTGTGGCAATCGCAAATACGTATACCTTTGCCAACACAAAAAGCTCAAGCAGAAGTGTTTAGAGTGTCGCAAATCATACAAATGCTGCCATAATAAACAGAAAAGTAAATGCACTGAAATTCACTGCGGAGCAAAATCAGAGTGCAACATTCGTGGATATACCCACAACAAAATAATGAATTGTACAACGCAACTCTTAAAACCACCCCGGAATTTATTTTTTTTTCATTGACAAAAATCACCGTGACTTCATCATTTCCATCTTCATAGACAGAAATATCTAGAGACTATATGCATAGTCTTTCATATGTGATAATGTGTTTATTTTACGTTTGATTGTCCACTTTCGGTGGCAAATCAGAAAAAAACCAAGACCATTGTTGGTGGCCTAAACAGCTTGCTTCCATGATCTGGAATGTAGACGCGCCCCTTGAATAATGTCTGTGTCATCGTGACAATCTCCTTGACCATAATATGTTCATCTAAAGTGTCAAAGATGACGACACTCTTCGGCCCATCGTGATTGGTATATGTCGTGATATACTCACGCACATTGCCCTGGTAAGCCGTGTCAACTATGTAGCCCTGTATCTTGGTTTGGATAGTCGTAATGAGATTGTTTCTGTCTTGCCCTGAGCCACCAAAAAACCAGCGCCCACGTGAATCCTGTGTAACGCTCTGCGACATTCAAAATCAGATCAGTGAACTGGTGCTATGGCGAGCGACAACATGTATGTGTGTGTGTGGGTGGAGGGGGGGCATCGAAAGGATCACACCAACTACAGAAAGACTCACCCCAAGCTTCTCTATGATGTCCTTCTCCCGTTGCTCCAAGACACGCTGACTGCTTTAAACCCAGTATATAGAGTTTCCAGCATAGCTACTAGACCATTTTTTGCGAAGTAATAAAAGCAACATCAATCCAAAGCCACGCGTTCGATTTCCTGATCCTCCCTCACCTTGTTTACGCGCATTTTGATTTGTTTTTGCTGGCCGCCTGAGAGGCGAGGCCTCTTCGCCAGAATCTCATAAAATCCGTCCCCATTGTCAGCTTCTTCCAGTCCTTCTTCAAGCTCATTGCCTCGCACTGAGACATCGCTGCGACTTCCTTTCGAGCTGTGTTTGCCCGCCATTTCCGCATTCCCACGCTCGTCATAGTAGGCTTGTTCGTAGGCCGCGCCTGATGTATTTGTATGCGTATGTGTGATTGTGTGTGTGTGATTGCGTGTGTGTGATTGTGTGTGTGATTGTGTGTGTGATTGTGTGTGTGTGTGCGTGTGTGTGCGTGTGTGTGATTGTGTGTGTGTGTGCGTGTGAGCACATAGAGCACATAGAGCACATAGAGAACACACAGACCGACCCACATACGCACAGCGAAAAGATACCGTTTATTTGGAACAATAAGCGTTTATTTTATCCACACGCCTATACCCCTCGCAATACCGCGCAAACCACAACGATGCGTTGCATGCAGGCCCAGTATTAGCAGGCTCCCACTCGAACAGAGCACATGGCGCGAGGAGCTCCTCGTAGAACAACACACCGCAGTCGCGTCGCGCATACGATGCATCGCAGTTGAACTGCGCATCCCATGCCACACACTCGCACTGCAGACGGCATACTGCGCAGTCAGTGCACATACATTTGACGCTGCATGCCCTCAGACTTTGGTGTGCCACGTATTAAATCTGTTCCTTCCAATCATCTCGAATCCCGGGAGGACCTTCAGAACCTGGGGGGGTTCGAAATTAAATCGGGGCGGCGCGGCGGAAGCATTTGGGAAACCGCAATGGGGTTCCTGGTACTAAAAGACTACCGGCAAACTGATATGCCTTATCTGGTACAAAACAGCGGAACCGATTAATTAACACGAGGATTCATGCCGTGTCCGCCATTCCCGCCATTCCCGCCTGCGTCTGAGACCGTGTTGTCGTTCGAAGAGAAGCGATACTCCATCGATACTTTGATGTCGAGGTTGAACGGCTTCTGCATGAGGATGTTGGCGAACTTGCTCTTCTTGGCATTCAGCAATTCAATATCCTCGTCCCCGTCGAACTGCATGTTGGTAAAGCAAGAGGGAGGGATTTTGTTGAAGTTCGTCTTGTCCGTTTTACTGAAGCTGATCAGACTGATTTGCACGCTGCTGGTTCTCGAGTGTCTAGCCGCTCTTTCAAGTGTCTAGCCGCTCTTTCAAGTGCCAATTCGAGTGTCTAGCTGCTATTTCAAGTGACTAGCCGCTCTTTCAAGTACCAAATCGAGTGTCTAGCTGCTATTTCAAGTGTCTAGCCGCTCTTTCAAAGTGCCAATTCGAGTATCTAGCTGCTGTTTCAAGTGTCTCTCCGGCAAACCTTTCATTTGGGGAGGCGGCAGTGGTGTCAACGGATGTGTAGCATTGGACGGGGAGGTGAGATGCGAGACTCCAGGGAGCATTGGTCTTGACGGCACGGGGATGCCAGTGTAAGACTCTGTAGTCGGTCTCTACACAGTGCTCGCAATGCTTGAATACATACACACACACACACACACACACACACACATAGGCTCACTCAAACACACGCACCAAACATCAAATGAGCAGTTTATTGTAAATGAATAGCACAGCGTGTGTGTGTGTGTGTGAGTGTGCCTTTGCTTCCTATTCAAACACGCAATTTGGTCGACCACCACGACCACCTTGATGAAGTTACCCCTTGTAAGTCGTGCCTGAATTACCAAAATGATGGTTTCATCAATCTGTAGCCCGTCACCATAATAAAAATTCTATATTTTTTTGATCAAATGATTGATATTAATTTGATAGTACCAACCAAACCCATTCCTTGAATAGTGAATAGATAACAACATCTCGAAAAGTCGGTTTATTAGACGATTCATCCATATGCCACTGCCAAACTCTGAACCATCTGTGAATAAGTTTCCCAGTCACGTTTTTTGAGGACGGACAGCAATTTGGTTCGATCTTCACGCCATACGACAGCAGAATTCTGCAAACAGAGCACTTCGTGAGGGCGCATCGGCAACACAGCAAATCCAAACGCCTCAATTGATGACTCTGGCCCATCATGAGTCATAATGCCTACAAATAACTTGCCAATTTGGCGTTGCGTGAGTTCAATCTGAGGCTGATTGAAATATCGGCAGTCGTTGTAACAAAGCGAATAAAGGCGGGCCAGCTCACGTTTCCATGGATCTAATCTCAACTTTTTTTTCGCCATTTTAGCGTTGTCATCCCAAGCGTGCTTCTTACAAACATATCGTCGCTGCCCGACTGGAAAGCGAGTCGTGCAGATGAATTCACGACACTTACGGCACCATCGTTTCCCATTGGCATCTTTTTTCAGGGTAGGATGCTCGCCACAGATAGTACTTCCTGGAGCAAACGAAGTAGCCAAACAGTAGTTTTTGCATTGATTACAGTATTTAACTGATGGATTCTCCGCTAAGGATGGTGCTACCACAACAGTGTCAGGAGGAAGAGGCGTGAACTTTGAGAAGTCGTCACAGCGTTCGTGACACATGGCCGGTCTTGATTCCTCTACAGTCAAGGGCGGCATATATATATACATATACATAGTGACGCAAAGGGAAAACACACACACGTACGATGTATTGAATCTTTTGTTAAAAACGGATGAATGTGACATTAAGCACATGAAAAAGCCGGACATCCCATCATGTATAAGCACCCACCCCCTCCGGGAGGGGCACGGTCAGCTGACATTTTTGAGACGATTCTGTGTCCAATCTGTCGATAATCCGACAAAATGATCTATCAATGATCTGATGTCTCATTCATTTGGACGTCATGCCCTAGAGGGCCCTTTAGGGACTCATTCCAATACATGCCATAATGGCGTCCTCAATGAGGCCACGGTCTTCCTCCGAATACATATTCACGACGTGTTCTACCCAGAAATGATCCGTTCTCGGCACCTCACCGTACTTCTTCTCGTATTTCCTCTTGACCAGTTTTTCGATGGCCGCTGAATCGTCGAGGGCCAGAAATAATTCCATGTCTTCTGCCACCTCTTTCACAGAGACGGACTTCGTGGAGCCGTCGTTGCCCCTAAAGGGCCCTTTAGGGCCGGAATCAATCAGCGAAATCTTATTGACAAATTCCTGAACACACTTCATCTTTTGCTTTTGAATATTGGTCTTTTGTTCCTTGATCGCCACGTCTGCCAACGCGCTATTCAGCTCCATCTTGCGCTTCCCAGTTGAATCCAAGACTGATGGATTTTCCCCTGTGTCAGCGTGGTGAGACATTGGTTTTGAGTTCTCTCTAATACATAGGCAGACATATATATATATATACATACCACACCACACAAAACACACGTTTATATCGTTGAAAAAGCGAATTATATATCGTTGAAAAAGCGAATTAGTATGGCGGAAAACATACGAAACCAAGACATTGCTCCAGAGGTGACTTGCTCCGCGTTGAATCGAAATTACGGAGAGGACCCGTCTAATTATACTGAGCAAATAAAAGTATGATGCGTGTCCTCTCTATCTCAATGCATATGCTGAAGCACATGCTTGTGCGTGGGAGAGAGTATGCACGACACATACACACAAGCGAACACACACACACACACGGGAGAGGGAGGAGGACATGCGCACACAGACAGAGGGAGGGAGCGAGAGAGACAGAGGGAGCGAGAGAGACAGAGGGAGCGAGAGAGACAGAGGGAGCGAGAGAGACAGAGGGAGCAAGAGAGACAGCGACAGCAAAGGAGCGAGAGAGACATCGACAGCAAAGGAGCGAGAGAGACAGCGACAGCAAAGGAGCGAGAGATCGATAGAGAGAGACGGCGCAAGGTTACGTGTGTTCCAAGTACAATCGCCAAAAAAACTCATGCTTTAACGGGGGTCTAGTAGTGAATGTGTGTAGACAGTATAGGGATATATACCTGGCAAAACTCGATGGACAATATCATTGGGAACTTTTTTTAATATGGCGGAAAACATACGAAACCAAGACATTTTATCATGGATGGTCCGCTACCGGCAAAAATGAAAATGTCTAAAACGTGTGAATATGAAGGGAAAACACATGAAAAAATCAAACACTCCACCCACCACCACGTCAGGATACCGTCAGTGTGACAGTATTTCCCTCTAACGGTTTGACCGTTTTTCAGTGATTTTAACTGCTAGGACCTTATTCCCGACTTTTTGTGTGAGTGACGTTATTTTTCCTATACAACATAATAAGATATATAAAGACTGAGCGACACAGAGAGACACACAAGGACATCGGGAGAACCAGCTAAATTGTTGCTGATATGGTCGTTTTTGAAAAACCAGAGATGTGTTCATCCATGTCTCACATCACAGGCAATGATCGTGTAAAAGCAAGCGAAAAGTACGGCATCCCTCCTGGCGGTATGTTGTATTGGAAACAGCTCCCCATGATCACGGCAATGCTTCTGAGCAACACCAAGAGGCCGTTTCCAATGGCGTTTGGGAAGTCTGGCAGCCCGGGGTATATTTACTCGTTCTACAACTGCTCGCTAGATGGTTTCGAGGCCCTATTCAAGCTCCCACCCGGCAAGCGACACGGGTACGAGCTGATCCTGGCGGATACGCCGTGTAGGAATTACGCTGACATCGAGTTCGTGGGACCGCGAGATGAAAAGCACGTGAAAATCCGCGCTCTCAAGCTGCACATCCGCACGTATTGTAAAGAAAAGTACAGATTCGATCCAGAGCTCGTCGTGAGCTGTAGTACCCGCTTGATGAGCACGGTAGATGCAGAGGACAGCCTGTACAAAAACTCATATCACTTGGTCTTCCAGAACCACGTCTTTGAAACCAACCACCGTGGCGCCATGGCTTCTTTCTGGGCTGACATTGGAGCGCTCTTGTCGGGCGACGAATGGCATTGGCAGGACAACAAAGGCAACGCAAAACACATTATTGACTTTGCAGTCTACACCAAGAACCGAGTCTTCCGTTGCTTGCTATGCAGCAAACATGATGGCGTACCGTTCACACGTATCAGTGCCGATCCGTTGGACGAAGACGATGTATTCAATACCAAATATGATGAAAACGACCGCGAGGCGTGGGAATCTTTTGCAATCTCGAATCCTATGATTGATGGTGATTCAAATTTCGTCAAAGATCCGGTAGAGGTCAAAAGTGCCAGCAAGCCCATTGATGACAAGAAAAACATCAGGTCGAGTTCTGCAGGGTCTGATCAACAATCTTCTAGCTGCGCTACCAAAACTCTCGGTGACGAAGAGCTCCAAGTCAAGCGAGTAGATACTGTGGCAAGACATCTGGTTCGGATCCACCCCGCTCAGTGCAGCAGTTACTTGGACTGGATGAAGGTTTTATTTGCCGTCAAAGACGAGATGGCTGCCGTTGGGGGTGATAAAGTGCACAACGTCTTAGATGCGTTTTCAAGCATCCGGGCAGGCTACCAGGGCGCTGATGACATTGCCAACAAGTACGACCAGATCAAGCCCCATGACGACTCGCGGTCCCAGGTCACGGTAGCGACACTTGTCCATTTCTCTCGGCAGTCCCCCGCCCTCGTCTTGGCCTCACATCCCACTGCCAAGGAGCGCACTGAACTGCAGGCCTTGTTGGATGCTATGTTTCGTGTCTCTGAGATACGTGCGACTACACAGTCACAGTGCGAGGAGGATCTGGAGAAGAACTTGTCGGTGAAGCGCAAAAAAATCAAGCGTTCTCTCTTGGGTCTCTTGTGGCAGCACGTGGACCTATCCAAAACCCACTGGCTATGGTTGGCACAATTGTGCTCTTGCCTTTGTGATGCTGGAAATCAAGTTTATATCAAAGCCATTCAACACCATATCATCCAGGAATACGGAAAGCGTGACATCTGCATTATAACAGGTGAATTGGAGTCTGCCTGGTGCCGACCTAAGTCCCTTTTCTACTGTAATGCGCTCTGTGCGTATGTCCAAGAAGAGCTTATGAAAGTAGCAAAGTCTACCATTGAGGACTCTGAGCTGGATGCCCATGGAAGCGAGACAGACTCAATTACAAGTAGTTCCACCATTTCAACATGTGCAAACCCTCACAAGCGCCGCAAGATCGCAAAGGGGAGGATGAGCCTCTTCCAAGCTGCCAAACTACTCGTGCAAATGGACCCCTCTGTTCTACGTCAGTTGCTTCGACACACACGCTGCTCCCTTCCCGCTTTGCTTAATCTGGTCAAGCAGCATCTCAGAGATCCTTCAGAGGCTAAGAAGCTTGTGAAGGCGCTCCAAGCGTGTCACAGTCTTGTGAGAGTCGTGCCAGTTGAGATGATCGAAGCTGGGGACTATACCAACGATGACTCGGATGAGGAGCGTGGGGGCGAACGTAGCAACGAGCATGAGGATGAGGCAGCGGACGAGCTGCCTGCCAAGAAATCAGTGCACATGGACATTGACGACGACGTTACAATGCACACAATAGTTCCAAGTGACACCTCCAGCAAAAACAACAAGGAGAGTGGTGATGCTGCTTCAGAGAAATCAGTGCACATGGACACTGACGACGACGTTACAACGCCAATTGGCACCTCCAGCTACAGCAACAGGGAAGGTGGTGATGCTGCTTCAGACAATACAATTGAGATTGGTGAAAACAGCATCCTCGAAAACATTGTTGTCTCACATGGTGCGCTGCGCCTGAAGGAGGACTGGACAACAGGAAACCTCTCTCCATATCAGATGCACGCAGCGCTTCTCCGGAATCTCTCGACCAGCGTCGACTGGCGGCTTGCGGTGTTGTGGACGTGTCTGCTCGTCTACTAATTTTGCGAAGTAATAAAAGCAACGTCAATCAACCAACAGCAAGTCAAGGCAGACACAGAGGCCGAGGCTGATGCTGCAGCATCCGAGAACAAGGCAGGGAAACAGGCAGCTGAGGCCAAAAAACAAACAGCCGAGGCCGAGAAACAGGCAGCCAAAGAACAGAAGAATGTCAACAAGGCTGCTACTGCTGCCAAGGAGATTGCGAGAAACGCTGCAGAGAATACAGAGCAAGCAAAAGGGCTCCTTGCTGCTGCTAAGGAGGCTCTCAATCAGGCCAAGACCCTTAGCAGCAAAAAGCAAGCCACAACAGCACTCGAGAAAACACTTGAGAAAGCAGAAGCCAAGGTCAAGCTGCTTAGCGAAAAGGAGCAGAACGCCAAGAAAAAAGCAGAGGCCGCTGCTGAAGCGGCTGAGAAGGCTGATGCTATGCATGACAGATACAATTGCACAGATGCAGGTGCAGAAACTGAGGTAGCTGCTGTTCAAGTCTATCTTTCAGGCGACATACTGCCAGATGTGCTGGAAGACTACTGGGAGGAGATCCCATGCCAAAATCCCCTCACAGAGCACGAGTTTCGGGAGGAGAGGAAAGGACGCATGCGTTCGTCATGAAGTGTGAGAAATTGGAGCGCATGCTTCTCGGGGGAGCCCTCTGGAGTGTCTGTTTCGACCGATTCTTCAGCTACCAGGCAGTGAAGAGCAGGTTTGAGGAGAAAACCTTCAAAGTGAGAGACACGAAGACCTATTGGGCAGTTGACTCCCAAGGTGAAGCAATCCAGCACAATGTGGCAGCGCTCACTGCCTTTCACAAAAGCGAGCAGTACTGGGGTGCCATCGTATCAAATGGTGGGGAGATTCAAACGGAAATCTACTCTCTCGAAACCCATCGTTTCAGGAAGTTGCCACTCACCAATCGTTGGCTGGAAGACTCAGGTGCACGCGCATTCGACCGTATTGACTCGATTCCACCCTCTCGGGATGGCATCGCTGTGCCAATGAACATCTACAACACATGGCCAGGGTTCCACGCCGAGACCCTCCCGCCTGTGCCGGACGCTGAGGTCGACTGCCTCGTGCAGCCTATCCTCGACCACCTCCGCATACTCCTCATTGATCCAAAGTGTTTTAACTTCTTTGTGGCCTGGCTCGCTCAGATGATACAGGACCCATCAGCTCGCACGCAAGTTGTCATAATACTGCAGGGCATACAGGGGATTGGCAAGGACATTATCCTCCAATTTTTCATCAAGAAGGTGCTGGGCGCTGGCACCGGCTTCAAGACGTCAAACCCACAGGAGAACATCTTTGGGACACACTCTGTGTCGCTACAGAACAGAGTCTTCTTGCTCTTTGACGAAGTCAGCGGCGATGATATCCGTCCCTATATGTCGAAGTTCAAAGACCTCATCACGAGCGAGACGTCTCACGTCAATCCAAAGAACAAGACGGCGTATGATGTCAACAATCTCAGCAACATCCTGGGCACGACAAATAGTCAGAATCCCGTACATATTGAGCCGCAGGAGCGGCGCTTCGTGGTCTTCGAGTGCAGCAGTTCAAAGAAGGGGGACGTGACGTACTTTGAGTTGCTAGGGGCCCACCTGGCGCGCAACGACGTGGGGCGAGCATTCTTCCAATATCTGCGCGATCACGTGGACGTGCGTCCGTACGTGCCTTTCCAGGCACACCGCCCGCTGACGGACGCGTATTTCAGAATGCAGCAGAGGAACATTCCACTTGTCTTCAAGTTCCTCTCGGCCAAGATCGAGGAGGCCACTGGCATGGCAAACGAGGAACGTGCTGAGGTTGGGGCCGAAGAATTCTTTCAGCGATTCAAATCGTGGGGACATGAGGGAAACTATAAAAACAACCACACGATTAGCAGATTTGGGGCGGACCTTGGCAAACTTATAAAAGAGCTGACAGACACAGAACCGTCACAGGATACCCTCGTCAAGGATAGGTCCAGAGGAGGGTGGACTTACAAGGTGAATTGGGCACAGTTAAGGGCTTACTTGCAGAAAATGACGTTGTATGACCAAAACGCTGTGGTGTGAGATGAGTTTGATGTCCAGTGTGCTTTGTGTGTATGTCACTCTGGCACACAACCATAGCACAAGATGAGCCACTCGGCAGCTACAGAGAGAAAATTTGTTTATTAGGAACAAAGCCTAAAGGAAGCACTTTTGTGCTCCTCTGGCAGCTACACTGACTGACGTTGCTTTTATTACTTCGCAAAAAATGGTCTAGTAGCTATGCATGAAACTCTATATGCTTATACTTGTTAAGGTTGTTTAACAATAAAAGCCACTTTCAATTCAACACCCACATACGAAAGGCCCCAAAACCCCCGAGAGACTCAAAGGAGGAGTAAGAAACTTAGTATAGGATAGGGATAGACATAGGATAGACAAGGGAAGTAAATCCTCGAGCAACACACAAGTAACACACATCTGAACATGAATTGACCTCAGACACAACATACTCTCATATAAGTGGAGATCACAACAACACTACAACACTAGCAGAATACCCCATCCTTACATAGTCACACTCCTAGAGCGCCTTTTAAAAGACAACATTGGACCAGAGTTCACTATTGAGATTCCATTTGGATTTATCTAATAAACAACATTATCTCTCTCTGGCACCTCCCTCCCTCTCCCCACCCCTTCTTATCACCCTCTTTCCATACCTTCTCTCCTCGCTTCCCTCCACTCCCTTATTTTTCGAGTGCCTTTGTTGAGTTTGTTTGATTTTGTTTAATCTTAAAGTATCAAGTTTGAAGGGGAAAAAGGCCGGAAAACCGACCGAAACCGTGAAATTTCAGCGAACTTTTCACTGATGTAGACTGTGTAGACCATGTAGGGGTGTATACCCAAGAAAAATCGGGCGAGCGGAGGCTCGAGAAATTATGAGATTATCAAACAAAATTGAAAAAAGAAGGAAGCTGGAAAAATCGACAGAAAACGTGAGTTTTAACGGGCTTCTGGCTGTGTATGCCACTGATGTACACCGTGTAGACTATGTAGGGGTGTATACTCGGGAAAATGGCAGGGCTAGGCTTGGGTTGAATTTTTTTTATTTTTATTTGTGAGAAATCGAGGCTTGGGAAATGGGGATTCGTAGGCGTGTGTTCTATGGATATTTATCATGATGTATTATATAACTTATGTATCTATTTCTATATATAATATTATAAGTATACATAGTATACATAGTATACATAGTATACATTATAAAATAAAGGCGTTTGAAAACCCTATGGAAAATGAAAAAAACCCACACATCGAGAATCCCCCCGATTTTTCAACCATACACAAAGTATACACATGGTCTCCACCTAGAACATTGTTGCTTTCCATGGAGTAAGCCAATGCTTTTCACAAAAAAAGGGTACAGTCTCTGGTCCCAAATCATACTCTGTACGTTTATGAAATCTTCGTGAAGAGCACCGTCTCAAAATCTGGCCTCAACAGGGGGTTATCACTCTGAAAAGCAAAAATCTTCCATGGTGCAGAACCCGTGCATACCCGATGTAGGCCTGAAAATGCTACAATTGGGTTTTCTTTTGCTTATGTTGGCTTTTTTTGCGCCTTTTCTCTTTTGAGTACACTATGTATACTATGTATACTTATAATATTATATATATATATATATATATGTACATATATGTACAAAAATCATATGGATAACAGTATGTTGATTTCCCAGCTTCTTTAGAATTTTCAGAAATAAAATAAAATTCCGAACCGAGCTCTGTCCACCCGAGTTTTCCCGGGTATACACCCCTACACGGTATACACAGCATACACAACCCAGAACCCCACAAAACACACAAATTTTGAGCAATTTCAGCTTCTTTTCATACACCCCTACACGGTCTACACAGCATGCATACATAGCCCAGAAGCCCGTCAAAACTCGCGTTTTTTTCGGGCGTTTTTTCCAACTTCTTTAGAATTTTCAAAAAATAAAATAAAATTCCGAACCAAGCCTCCGTCGACCCGAGATTCACAGGGTATACACCCCTACACGGTCTACACAGCATACACTACCCAGAACCCCGCTAAGACACGCAAATTTCGGGCGATTTCAGCTTCGTTTTCAACTCGTTATTTTCGTCAAAGATACAGATTCTGAAATCACTTCCACATTTATGTCACTTTTGGGCTATGTACGTATGTTTGTATGTTTTTCAGTTTTGGGCACCAGGAGGCAGTTTCAGGCACCAGGAGGCAGTTTTGGGGTACCGGGAGACAGTTTTGAGGCAACTGGAGACAGTTTTGAGGCAACGGGAGACAGTTTCGGGCACCAAGAGGCAGTTTTGATGCAACTGGAGGCAATTTTGTGCACCAGGAGGCAGTTTTGCGGTACAGGGGAGACAGTTTCGAGGCACCGCTGGATGTGCGAGTCAGAGCACGTTTGGGCATCTGTAGGGGTGTAGTTAGGTAATCTGATAGCCGCTGCCCCCACACCAACCTGACTCCCACCACATAATCACATACAAGTGTTTAGTGGAGGGGGGTCGGGGGTATGATTACTGTGGAGTGCTGGCTGGAGGGGGACATGTGATGTGCTAGGATGCCACTGGATGTGAGGGGTGAAGCATGTTTGGGCATTTGCATGGATGTCATTGGGTAATCTGATAGCCACTGCTCCCGCTCTGACCTGACTCCCACCTCAGAATTCCATTGATTGAAAATGGCTTTTATTGTCAAATACGCTTAACAAGTATGTAGCTGCCAAGTGGCTCATCCTGTGCTTGACTACTAGTGTTTGGTGGAGAGGGGTCGGGTGTGGAGTGCTGGCTAGGGCGGTCGACCTGTCATATCACGCCCGTCTCGAAAAACCGTCACTTTAACTAGTAACGCAAACGGAATCCAGATGAAATTCACCAAAGGCAACCTACTAAAGACTCGTCTATTGAAAGCTTTCATAGATGAAAAGATTCATTCGGACTCCAAAACTGTATCTGGATATATTCATCCGATTCTATGCATCACGTCTATCATCATGATGATGAGACAGTACGTGTATATAGCTCGTATTCTATATCCAGTGACAAATTTTTGGTGTGTATGATCGAAAGAAATCGGTGCACTGTTCCTTAAAACCAAAAAACGGCATTCCAAAGAAAATGTAATAATGTGTCATGTCACAATACATAGCAACATGTGCGAGTCCGTAGAGTCTATCTGGGAAGCACCCTGTATTCGTCCGTTCACTGACAACCCTGCTACGAGAACACATAGAAAACCTTTTTCAACCCCATATCATAACGCTTGCAAGTATGTAGTGCCTAGAGTTCACCCGGATCGAGGAGAAGCTGGAGATATACGACCTAAATATGTCAAACGACCTACATACAGATGGGGCTTGGGACGGCCGGGTGAAAAGCAGTTTAAAGTCGATCTCCTTCGTAACTAGATGAGGCTGATGAGATGAGGGAAGTCTTCACCCTTATCTCTCACTTTCCGCTTTTCGCTAATCGCCTTGGTTGCAAGAAGAGCAGACATTGACAGCGTTTGGTATAAATGTCGAGTTGGTCTCTACCTCGACGCTGGGGACTGGGTCCTTGCGGACCTTCCCCGTCGACATTTCCATCACCTCCCACTGACCCGACGTTTGATTGTCCATTTTCGGTGGCAAATCAGAAAAAACCAAGACCATTTTTGGTGGCCTAAACAGCTTGCTTCCATGATCTGGAATGTAGACGCGCCCCTTGA
>ENA-ORXF01001557-ORXF01001557.1-marine-metagenome-genome-assembly--contig:-NODE-1557-length-14654-cov-4.812444_pt1 | contig 14654 bp, 14 predicted proteins | sample MGYA00237864_ERZ511476 | MGnify/ENA primary metagenome ERZ511476 (study PRJEB26306, sample SAMN06343908) | marine metagenome | isolation source: coastal waters | place: Atlantic Ocean: West Antarctic... | reverse complement strand
TTAATGATGCTAGAGTTAGAGCGCGGTGATACAGCAATACGCGTTATGAGTTCTATACAAACATCATTAGTAATGTACTCGATTTGGCAGTTTGGTTCTGAGCAACAAAAACAAAAGTATTTGCCATTACTGGCATCGGGTGACTTATTGGGCTCATTTGGTTTGACCGAGCCAAATTTTGGTTCTAATGCTTCTAATATGCATTGTAACTTTAAAATAGTTGGTGATAAAATAATTATGAACGGTAGTAAATTATGGATTGGAAACGCCTCTCACGCCGATATTGCAATTGTTTGGGCTAAGAATGAACAAAATAAAGTTCAAGGCATTATTGTTGAAACCGCTAATATTACTAATTTTACGACCGCAAAAATTGAAAATAAATGGTCATTTAGAGCGTCTAATACAGGGGAATTAATATTTGATAATTCTAAATTAAATAAGGGGCAGTTGCTTGAAAAAAGTGCCTCTATTAAGGATGCGTATTCTTGTTTAAATATAGGCAGATATGCTGTGGCTTGGGGTAGTTTAGGTATCGCATTAGATTGTTATGAGACTGCGCTGAAATTCGCTAACGAACGTATTCAGTTTGGGAAACCTATTGCTAGCTATCAATTAATTCAAAAAAAGCTGTCTGAAATGATTACAGAAATTACAAAGGCGCAATTACTATCTTATCAATTGGCTGTTTTAATGAATAAACAAAAGGCTACACATGCGCAAATATCGATGGCAAAACGAAATAATGTAGCGATGGCGCAAGAAGTAGCTAAAGAAGCAAGACAAATTCTTGGCGGAATGGGCATTACCGGTGAGTATCCAATTATGCGACATATTATGAATTTAGAGACGCTTATTACCTACCAAGGAACCCACGAAATGCATCTTTTAATTACTGGAAGAGATATTACGGGCATTAATGCTATTTAAATAATGAAATCTTAAAACAATAATTATGAAAGCACTAATTACACGACTTTCAGCAATTGTATTTCTTTAAACCTTTGGTCTACGAACACAAGCTCCTATTAAAAATATTGACCAATTATATTGATAAAAATGATATTCAAATGGTGCCTTCATATATATTAAATATATAAATAATTCTTATTTAGTTTAAATAAAAATAACGTAATTTTGTTAAACTATTAATATACTGTATAGCATGGAAAATATCGCCTTATTTTATGGATCTGAAACTGGAGTCACTGATGACATCACCAGAGATTTTGCTGCACTTTGGAAACAGGACACTCTAGACATCATGGAAATAGGAGATGCTACTGTTATTGATTTTAAAAAATATGAAAGGCTTATTTTAGGACTGTCTACCTGGTATGATGGTGATTTACAAAGTGACTGGGAAGATTTTTTTGATGATTTTAAAACCATTGATTTTACAAATAAAACCGTAGCCATTTTTGGCTTAGGTGATCAAATAGCATATGCAGAATACTTCGTAGATGGCATTGGTATACTAGCCAAAGAAGTTATTAAAAATGGAGGTAAGGTTATTGGTTATTGGCCTACGAAGGGATATCTGCACACGGATTCTGTTGCAATAATTGAAGAAAATACCGAATTATTTTATGGTCTTGCCATAGATGAGGATAACGACTCTCAACTCACAGATGAAAGATTGAATACTTGGATATCTCAAATAAAAAAAGAATTTCAAATTACCGAAGTCTCCTCTGAAACTGAAATATAAATTTAAAGTTTATTCGCGTAAATGAACATACTGATTTTAAATTATGTTGTTCACAAAAAAAACACGACTTGTTCCTAATAATACAGTTGTTTACAAGTCATTTAATCAACACCTCATTACCAATTAATAGATTTTGTTTTTGTCAGTATTAAGAAAACAAAAATTAGAGATTCCATTTCATACATATTACACTTCGCTCCTATCCATTCGATAAACTCAAGACAGTCTAGTTTCGAAAAAAGCATGTTTCCTCGCTCTTTTATATTTGAGAAATAAGAGCTCGTGAACCCTAAAAGGGTTTCATTACATTTTTTAAGAAAGTTTTTAGCCAAAAAAAATAAAGAAGATTTGTACACACGATTTTTTATCAAATTGAAGTATGAAATTCACCATTACGCTAAAATATTCCCGGATGCTTAAAGCAAAGGTTTCCCGCAATAAAAATACGGTGCAGCTGCCATGCATTTCATTATAATAGAATTATTTCAATCCACTGCAGGAGGAATTTCAGCGCTACTTTACAAATTTAAATTACATTTATTGATTTAATAGTACAATCTAAAATCGAGTAATTTACAGACATTGTAATGTTTTTGATGTAGCTTCTCAACAACATTTAACATATTCTCATCTTCGTTAAATAAGTTAAAGAATGCTTTATCAAGATTTGAACTTGTTATTCCATTCAGTTCATTACCGTAACCAGATATCCCTTTTGCGCCAGTGATATCCAAAAAGTACTGTGCTTCTTCTGCTTCTAAATCAAGTACTTTTTCATTTGAAAAATGTAAAATCTTTCCTTTTAATCTTCCTTCAAAAATTTCTGCAATTTCTTGTAGACTATAGTAATAATCATTTAAACAAATACTGTTTGCTTCACCAGTGATAACCAAGTAGATAATCTCATAGTCTTTAAAGTTATGATCGTCTGAGACCAATGCATTTAAGCTATCTTCTAAACCTTCAATGGTATCGCATTTTTTATGGATACTGGCCACTCCATATTGCATCGCTAGCTTTTCTAGATTTTTTTGTGTTTCGGTAACCTTCTCCGTTTCTATATCATCAACCGCTTCTAAACAGTACACGAAATAATCTTCATCTAAAAGTTGTTCTTGAGGTAACTGCTGTCTTTTCTTTATCAAATTTTAGATTTTATGGAAATTATATAATTACAAAATTAATGTAACTTTTTTATATTTTTATACGATTTCAAGCAAAATTCATGAATAATTTACACAATTTTAAAAGTTTAAATATTTACATAATAGTTAATTTAATAGAAATAAATTATGAATCTAAAATGTTCCTATCAATTCTAAACGCAAATAACTTCCAATGCTAATATTCATATGTGAGTTTTAAAATTGAAAATAACAATGAATGCCTTCCTTTTTATATTGTCATTAAACTAAAACAGCAGATAAGAGCAGTACTTCAAAAAAAAATAACCTTCTATTACCAGAAAAATAAATACTCATAAAAAAAGGGTATTCATTACTATTTAGGAGGAAACAACTTATAATTAAGAAGGGGCGTCATTATTCCGTTGTAATTTATCTATTTTCAATTTTCTTTAAAAGGAATTTAAGAATGCGCTCTGGTTTTTTCTTGAAAAGTCAGGATAATTTTAAAACTTCTTTTAAAAGACAATTATTTTTTATTGATAGAACATGCAGGATCTAAGATGTTTTTAATTTGTACTAACTAATTAAAATTTTAACCTTATTACATAATAATGAAAAGAATACACTTTTAATATCCATTGAAAAATAAGCATAAACAGATAGTTTTAGGTACTTATAAAAAGTTGTGAGTTATTAAAAAAAACCAAAAGATGAAAATTAACCGAAAGAGAATAAGAAATCCAAAAAAGTATGTACTCGGAATTAAATCCAAAAAAAGTTTTTACAATGAAATAGAAAGTAAGGAAATTGAATTTTCAGCTTCATCAAATACTGGAGAGCAAGTGCTTTCTACTTTTTTAGAAAAAATTTCTGCTTTTAATGCAAATGGTAGTTTTAATAAACTGACTGCTTTACCGGAAGAGACGGTGAATAGTAAAACTGAAATAACTGACTGGCAAGGATATACTCATTTTACGGATGTTAGATATAAAGCTTGTCAAAGAAAATCTATTGCTGTAAAAAGTGTTGAAAATAATGGTGAAAAATTAATTGTTGCTCCAAAAGTATCTAATTACCATTCGGATGAACTTGGAACGAAAAATATGATAAATCTATTTTTAGAATTATTTGGAGAATGTTAGGGTTTAAAGATGGCCATAGTTCTTCTTTGAGAAATATTAAAAAACGCTGTTTATATATATATAAACACAAGGAAAATATCTTAGAAATGCATTGATAGGCAAATTGGAGAAATAGTTTCAAAATAGGGATATGCAAAACAGAAAATGCACTTTTAATATCCATTGAAAAAGGAACGCAAACAAATAGTTTTAATAGTTGGCCTTAATTAAAACAATAAATGGAACTTATAGAGAAATCTAATAGATTACAATTACATTATTACTTTAAAGATAATAGTGACTCTATCGATTCTATTTTGAAAAATGAATGTGAAAAGCAATTCTTCGCATTCACAAAGAAATCTTAAATAAAATATTATGTCTTAATTAAACGCACTCAAAGCTGAATTCAATTACTTATTAAACAAAGCCAAATTTATGAAATTAGAAAAAATATTAGACAGACTGGGTTCAATAGAAAAGAATGCATTCATTAAAATTATTGACACTATTATTACTAAAAGTCCGAGAAACGGAAAAGAAATTGAAAAGATTTTAAGGGCGTCGGATAAAGGATTAAAATCCGTGGATAATCAAAATATAGCAAATATTTTTGCTTTAATAGCTGGTGAATTTCAAGAACATATAAAGTCTGAATTTCAAGAAATAACCTCACAGTTAGATATTTTAATAGACATCATAATACGTGATGGTAACTGTATCATAAAACAAGATTGGTTTTCAAGATTATATGAAACAGAAATTAAACATTTAAAAACAAGAATAAAGGAATTAAATGCTGATTTTGAAAATGATAAATCGGAGTTAACTACAGCTCGAAAAAGAGATTATAAAATTTATAAGTCTTGTTTGCATACTGCTTATCACAACGATATTGAGAATAATCGAGATGCAAAAATTACATCCGATGAACTTTCAATAATACTAACACTATCTAAGCAATTAGGCCTTTCTCAAGAAGAAGTGAAATTGATTAATTATACAATTTTACCAATCAAGAGAATAGATATTAAAGAAGTTATAAAAGGGTTAAAAAATATTGGAATTATCTTTTTCTCAAACAAAGAAAATACAATTTATGTTGCAGACGAAATGGTTCGAATGTTGCGTAAAATTAGACAAAAAGAAGTGGCCACAAAATTCTATAGAAGAACTCTAAAACTATTGAAGGAGCCAATTATAAATCAAATTGGAAGAGAACATAATATTGATAGAAAATTGCCATATGCTGAAAAAATAGAGGAAATCATAAAAGAAGGTGTTTCATTTACAAATCTTCTTTTAGATGATATTTACAAACAAGGCAGTACACTCACAGAAAGAAAAAAAGTATTAAATGAACTTTGTGAGAAAGGTTTAAACATTTCAAATCTAAAAGGAAGTACCTTGGATGACAAAATTAGTAGCCTAATCCAAAGTTTTGAAAATGTTGAACGTGATGAAAAAGTTGGAATTTCATTAGATGGTTTCGACAAACTACTCGCCGAACTATACAAATCTCTACCAAAACTAAACAAGCAAATAAAAGACCAATTTGAATTACAAGATGAATTTGTTCTAAAAGCTGACTTAATACTTGATTACAATATAAAGCCACGAGATATTTTAGATTTGATTTTGAAACCAGACATTACCAAGTTTATTAAAGAAAACGGGATAAAACTCCGTGGAGATGATATTCTAAATATTTTAGAATTTTACAAGGACGTTGATAATTTATATTTAGAAAATTATGAAAATGTTGCGTATAGAAATCTAAATTTATTGAAGGAAAATGGAATAATAGTGAAAGAGAGTGAACTAGGAATAAAGTTTGAAGATTTAACAAAAACAATTTTTAAAGAATTAGGATTTAATGTTGATGATGCGTTTAGAAATAATCTAAATACAAAAAAGAATATGATGGATATTCTATTGAATTTAGGCAATAATGAAATAATTATTATTGAATGTAAAACGAGTAAAGAAAGAGGTTATAACAAATTTAGTGCAGTTTCAAGGCAATTAAAGTCCTATCAAAATTTAGCGCTTAAAAATAATTTACGAATTGTAAAGATTTTACTTGTTGCACCAGAGTTTAGTGATGATTTTGTTACAGATTGCGAAATGGATATAGAAATGAATTTATCACTTGTTACAGCTGCTACCCTATCGCATATTTTAGATGCTTTTAAAAAATCGAAATACACACAATTTCCTCATGTTTTATTCCGAGATATTGTCATAAATGAAGAACGCATCTTAAAAGCATTGAGCAAATAATTAAAAGGAGTTCTTAAAAAAAACCATTGAAATGAAAACGAATATCTTGTGAATTAAAACCATAAAACTGTACTAAAAACTATTTTAAAATTGAGTGTATAATTAAACAGTGAGACAAAAAATAAAACTTGAAAATAATATATTCTATACACTTGAAACTTTCGTTTCTATTTCATCTTTTTTATAATTACCAAACATTATTTGTAAAGCAACAGAATTTTACAAGAATTTTTTTTCATATTCTTAGACAGCTTAATTTCCTAGAAACTAGAATAGTGTATTTTAATCCACATTTTTAGGCACTTTTTATATACTTCAAGCTTTTTAAATCTAAATTAATAATAAGTTAAATTAAATTTTAGTAAATTGAGCATACATAAGAACTAACTGTTGAGTATGTCCAGAGATCTAAGTGTTTTACTGATCGCAAGAATAATCTTAATGGAAAAAAAATGTTAGGAGCTAAAAATAAATTCGACTGCTACTAAAAATATCTTCATGTTAAAAAAACTAATAGAAAGAAATAATATAACCATTCATGGTTCTGGAAGCAAATCTATGTTTTTGGTTCACGGATATGGATGTGATCAAAATATGTGGAGATTTATTACTCCCGAATTTAAAAATGACTACAAAGTAATTCTTATTGACCTTGTAGGTTCAGGAAAATCAGATGAGGAAGCGTATGACTTAGATAAGTATAGTTCGCTTGAAGGGTATGCCTCTGATGTAATCGAAATTTGTGATGCTTTAAACTTAAAGGATGTCTGTATTGTTGGACATTCTGTGAGTGCTATTATCGGTGCACTTGCTGCTGTAAAAAGACCTGCTCTCTTTAAAAAATTAATTATGATTGGTCCATCTCCGAGATATATTAATGATGATAATTATTTTGGTGGGTTTTCTCAAAACGATATTGACGATCTTATGGAAACTTTAGATGCTAATTATTTAGGCTGGTCTAGTGCTATGGCACCTGTTATTATGGGCAATGCAGATAGACCAGAATTAGCAGCAGAGTTAGAAGACAGTTTTTGCCAAAATAATCCTAGAATAGCAAGGCATTTTGCAAAAGTCACTTTTCTTGGAGATAACAGAAGTGATCTTCATAAACTTACTACTGATACGCTTATAATACAATCTAAAATGGATGCTATTGCGTCTATTAAAGTAGGGCAGTTTGTGCATGAGAATATAGCCAATAGTAAACTTGTGGTCTTAGAAACAACAGGGCATTGTCCTCACCTTAGTGCACCTAGTCAAACGGTTGAGGTTATGAAACAATATTTAACATAGTTGGAAAAAATAGCACAACTAATGAATAATAAGATTGATTATAAAGAACTTTATAACAGCTTGCCTAGCGGTTATTTTTGTTCATTACCAAATGGTACTATCATTGATTCCAATAATAAATTTATAGAGCACACAGGCTATACTCGAGAAGAATTAATAGACAAAAAAAAGTTTGTAGATTTTCTTTCTTTGGGGGAGCAAATCTATTTTGAGAATGTTTATTCTCTTGCCTTAAAATTAAATGGAACGATAGAAGAAATAAATTTCAATTTTATAAAAAAAGATGGAACTAAACTCCCTGTTCTTGTGAACTCAGTAGAAGTGAAAGATAAAGAAGGAGTGCACTTATTTACGCAATCTGTAGTATTCAATATTTCTCAAAGAAAAAAATACGAACAGGAACTTTTAATAGCCAAAAGAAAGGCAAATGACCTTTCTGATGAATTGATAAATGTAAATAATGAATTATTAAGTCAGACCGAATTAATTTTAAAACAAAAGTTACAATTAGAGGAATTCAACCAGCATTTAGAAAATAAGAATAGACAGCTTTCAAGCTTTGCGCATATTGCATCTCATAATTTAAGAGCGCCTGTTAGTAACCTATTGACATTAAGTGACTTCTACAAAGAAAGCACAGATATAGAAGACAAGGCCATGCTATTCTCTAAAGTAGAAATAGTTATAGACCATCTTAATGAAACATTGAATGAATTGATCGAATCGGTAAAAATACAGGGGAATAAAGACATTACACATGATCCTATTACTTTTGAATCCGTTTTTGATAAAACACTCGTCATTTTAGGCGCTCAAATATTAGATTCAAAAGCGGTGGTAACCTCAAATTTTTCTGAAATTCCTAAGATAGAATACCCAAAACTTTACATGGAAAGTATCATGCTTAATCTCCTTTCTAATTCCATTAGGTATCGTTCGCCTGACCGTATTGCTAAGATTCATTTCTGCACAGAGATTAATAATAATGAAATAATACTTATTGTTAAGGATAATGGATTAGGAATAGATTTAAAAAAACACGGGCATAAACTTTTCGGACTAAACAATACATTCCATAGGCATCCAGATTCTAAGGGAGTTGGGCTTTTTATGACTAAAATTCAAATAGAAACCATAGGTGGTTCTATAACTGTTGAAAGTGAGGTAGATAAAGGAACTACTTTCAAAATAATTTTAAAGAAAAACATGTAATGATAAACAAAAGACCTTTGATTGGTATTATAGATGATGATAAAATCTATAAATTTATGTTGACTAGAATTATTAATGATAATAAATTAGCAGAGAGAATTATTACTTTTCCGGATGGAGAAAAAGCAATTCAATATCTTACAGATAACAGCGCGAATAATGAAAATATACCAGATATTATTTTTCTTGATGTCAATATGCCAATCATTGATGGATGGCAATTTATAGAACAATATGCAATCTTAAAAACTGAAATCGAAAAAAAAATAGACATCTTTATGTTAAGTTCTTCAGTTAATCCTATCGATATTGAAAGAGCAACTAAAATAAGCGAAATTTCTAGCTACATAGTAAAACCTATGAAATTAGAGGAGGTAAAAAAGATTTTAATAGATTAGAGAACTTCTGTTTTTTACTGCAGATCTTAAGAAATAGAAAATCTAATATTATTAAGACTTATATATTTTGCCAATAAATATTCCACACACATTAAGCTTCACTCCTGCGCCCTCACATAAAATTATTTTAGCTTAAATTTTTAATGATGGCTAATTTATAGAGCTAAAAAAGCATGTTTTTAAATTTGAATACTCTTTCATATTTACCTATTTAAATAATAGAATTAAGAATAGTAACAAATGTCTTTTTTACACCATTTTTAATAAAGTAATTTATAAAATGCTCTAAAAATTTATTAATAACATCTAATTTCTTGTGCATACTATCATTTGGATACAGTTAAAATTTAGATTTTAAATTAATAAAAGCACAAAACACCTCACAAAATTAATTGCTTCCTTCTCACCCATTTACAAAAGTCTACTAAGATTTTCTATTCAATTATATTTCATTAACTTTATTGCTTAGTCTTGTTTTTAAACCAACAAAATAAAGTTGCGTTCAAATTGGTGACATACTATCTAAAAACATAAAATTAAAAGTTCTTGAATTTTTAACTAAAACAACCTTAAAAAAGTATTAAAATGAAAAAACCTTACCTATTGCTTGTCGTAGCATTTCTTCTATGTTCTTTAAATTTAAAGGCCCAATCAAATGGTTTTCAAAACGAAATTCAAACAAAAGTAAATGAGATTGAGCAGAAAGTGATAGATTGGCGTAGGGATATTCATCAAAATCCTGAATTGGGTAATCGTGAGGTTCGAACAGCAGCAAAGGTAGCTGAGCACTTAAAGTCTCTTGGCATGAAGGTAATAACTAATGTTGGTGTTACTGGTGTCGTTGGTGTTCTGAAAGGCAATCTTCCAGGACCTGTAGTAGCTTTACGAGCTGATATGGATGCCTTGCCTGTCTTAGAAAGAACTCCTGTTTCTTTTGCCTCTAAAGTGAAGACGGTTTATAATGGAAAAGAAACCCCTGTTATGCATGCCTGTGGACACGATTCTCATGTCGCAATTCTAATGGGTGTGGCAGAAGTTTTGTCTGGGATGCAAAAAGATTTAAAAGGAACTGTAAAATTTATTTTCCAACCTGCCGAAGAAGGAGCCCCTAAAGGCGAAGAAGGTGGTGCAGAGCTTATGGTTAAAGAAGGAGCGTTAAAAAATCCAAAAGTGGATGTTATTTTCGGACTTCATGTCAATGCGCAGTTAGAAGTTGGCAAAATTAACTATCGTCCAGGAGGAATGTTTGCAGGAGTTGGAGACTTGAAGATTACGGTAAAAGGGAAATCTGCACATGGAGCAGAACCTTGGTTTTCTGTTGATCCGATTGTAACCGCTGCACAAATTATAAACAATCTTCAAACCATCATTAGCCGTAATGTAAACATTACACGAAATGCAGCTGTGGTTACTATTGGCGCTATACATAGTGGCAATCGTTCTAACATAATTCCTGAGCAGGTAGAGATGTTAGGAACCGTAAGAACCCTGAGCACTGCGGATGAAGAATTAATTTTTAACAAAATTCGTCTCATAGCAACTAAAACGGCAGAAGCAAACGGTGCTGAAGCTATTGTAGAGCTTCCGTATTCATCGCATTACCCAGTTACATTCAATAACCTTGAACTTACGGCCAAAATGTTGCCTTCTTTACAGAAATCTGCGGGCATCTCAAATGTTCATCTGGTACCAGCAGAAACTGGTGCTGAAGATTTTTCGTTTTTTGCCAATGAAGTCCCAGGTTTTTATTTTTATATCGGAGGATTACCAAAAGGGCAAGATCCAAAAGCCTCTGCGTCTCATCATACCCCTGATTTTTTTATTGACGAAAGTGGATTTATTTTAGGGGTTCATACAATGGTTAATCTAGTTGCCGATTATATGGAAATGGGTAAATAATAACAAAATAAAAGCATCATCTAAAACCGTGTGAAAATAATTGCTTGGTTGGCGCCTATTTGTAAATTATTTCGGAATTTCATTTGATCAGACAATAATTCATTAAAAATTAATGCAATTGACAATGATCTTTGGTTTCATATTAATCTTGGAAATGGGAAAGTTTTTATTGGATATTTTATCCTAAAAAGACAAAATAAATCTGCTTTAAACGCATATAAAAAATTACATGTCAAATTCTGAAACAAAAGAAATACAGTAAAATAAAACGATAAAATCACTTTTTTATCTGTTCTAAAAAAAGAATAACCGTCTCTTTATAACTCACTCCAATAGGAATTTCATTGGTATTCACATCGATATCGTTTGAAGTGAATGCTGTAATTTTTGAAGTATTGATAATATAAGAACGGTGAATTCTTAAAAACTGATAAGCCGATAGCTCTTGTTCCATTCCATCAAAAAGGTAATTATAGAAATATAAACTACGATGCTAAAAATAGCACTTTAACGGCTAGGTTAAATTCTACGATGAAGTTTGATGATTTTTCTATTCAATCTACCGTAAATTATGTGGGTGCAAAAACGAGTGGACAAACAAGCACAGAAAGTTTGGCTTGGTTTAATTTAGGGATGAGTAAAGATTTCTTAAAAGATAAAATGACGCTTACCCTAAATGCCAATAACTTATTTAACTCCAGAGAAACAAGAAGTTTTATCAATGGTGATAACTATACCTTGCAAGCAAATAGCGATAGATCACAAAGAAGAATCTCTGCAACCTTAGTGTATCGATTTAATAGAAGTAAAAAAGATGGTAATCGTCTGCCTGATTAACAAGAGCTCAAATAATATAAAAAGTAGAAATGTAGAAAGTAGTAAAAACCTATTATTCCAATCGGATTATGTGTTGCCTATATTCGAGAAATCTCATTTAGAAATGGACATTACAGTAGAGATTAGACGTATTAAAAGTGATTACAAAGTTTGGGACAATGCAGTTTTAGGAAATGGTTTAAACAACCTATTGCATGATAATGAAAAAATTTACGGTAGCTATTTACAATATGGAAACAGAGAGAAGAAGTTTCAATACGCTGTAGGTGTAAGAATATTTTCTTCTAGAATAGCTAATAATAAGACGAATGAACTTAAAATTTGGCCTACCATGTAATTACACTGTAACCTCTGGTAAAGCCAAATTAGCTATATTTTATGTATGGTATTGTAGGCAGTGTTGCACTATTCTACTAACTCCATTAACATTTTTCTGCCACCAAAATCAATTTCTTGTTTCAGTATTTTTCTTGTTGATTTCTCTATGTAATATGTACTTATCGCGGTGTTGTTTGAAATGTCATCTGAAACTTCAACTTTCCAAACTTGTTTCTTCTTTCCATTAAAATCGATAGTTGCTTGTTTTGTGTCTTTAATTGTAGCGGTAATTACTCCTGTTTTAGATGTTGGATTATAGTCAAAAATAGAAATAGTGTTTGCATAATTATCTTTTAAAGGAAGTAACCGTATTAATTGAGGGTAGAAATTACTATCAAAAAAAGGCTTGTCAGCTTCTTCGGAAATTTCTGTTTTGGTACCTAATTGCTTATTTAAGTAGTAGCCAGTAATTTTTTCTCCGAAATTCAATACCATATCTCTTTGTTGATTGAATGAAGAATGATATATCGGTTTAAAGTTTAGTGTTTCAACAATAGTGCTATCAATCCATTTGGTAGTTGAATGTTTCATATTAACTGTTGTTATAATGTATATGCTCTCTTTTTTTTTCTGAATTGTAGTCTGCACATTTCCTATTTTAACTTTAAGAGAATCATTCAGCATAAACCAATTCATTTCAGAAGTTTCGGCATTGATAAAACTTTTATCAGCTGGATTATTTAATGGACTTAATAATGTTTCTTGACTAAAAACCTGAAGAAAGGTTCCGAAAGTAACCAGTAAAACGTAAAGGGTGTTTTTCATTTTTTAAAATTTTATTTATTTATTTATTTATAGCTGTTAGGCGTCTAATCTAAATTTTTGTTACACTTTTTTAACACTATTTGCACTGGTTTGTGTATTATGAATTGCTTGGTTCTGGTCTAACTGCTAAAATCCTCTAGGATTTTCTATTCAGGTTTTATTTATTTTTTACTTTTTTAAACTTAATAGCTGCCTATTTCTTTCTTGATTGTTCATTTACTAAAATTTCTTCAAAATATGCTTTTGCTCCAACGGCTTTATTCATATCATCTGCATTCTAAATATAAAAATGCAAACAGGGTTCAGAAGAAATTCCAGAACTTCCCTTCTTTCCCCATCTAAGTATATTTTTGCTGTTTCAGGATTTGAGTTGGCAGAGATTGAAGCTGATTTAGGTGCAAATAATGTAACACAATTGTTTAAAGTTAGGGTTGTAATCAGAGCTAGTAATAAAATAATTTTTCTCACAATTTTTTATGATTTTATGCTGAGCTGCTACTGTAAATAATTTTTAGCCGTTACTTTTTGTAAATGGCGTGTGCCACTAGCCGTTTAAAAACCCAAAAGCACAAGAATGCACCATAAAGTTGCGTTTAAAACAAGGGTAAAGATGTATTTGATAATTATTTTCATAATTTTTATTTTGAAGTACTTAATTTTTGTTTTTTTTCCTGATGCTAGCTGTTTCAGCATTGCTTTGAAATTATTCAACAATTGTACGCCAACAATTTAAATCTTCAAATCAATTCGTATGTATTTAACCCGTCATTTACCAGTCATTGGTTTATATACTTCAATTATGAATCTTTTTTCCTTTGTACTGTTGCACAAAGTTATTGCGTTTAGCGGGATCTTTAAAAGTGCAGCACTCACCTGCCCAACAAATAGATAAAAACCATCGCTTTTATTTGATTAGGTACTTTTAGTACTGTTTAAAATAAGAGAAAACTATAAATACAATGTTTTCTTGATAGCAGACAAAAGCTTTAAAGGCTCTTTTATCAAGCGTAATTTTTAGTAGTGTAAAACGATATTAAAAAGAATCTACTTTTAATATCTATTGAAAAAGAACCGTGAGCAAATAGTTTTGTATGTATATAAATAGTTGTGGGCAATTTAACCAAACTGCAATCTGAACATTAAAAATCGAAAATATGACCTTAAATGAATTAGGAACAAAACTCAGCGAAATGTATAATAACGCACCGAAAGGAGATTCGACTGCTATGATACATTTGTTCGGAATTAAATATTCGAAAGAAATAAAGGGAAGTGAATATTCACAAAAAGACATAATTAAGCAATCTGGAATTCCTGCATCATATTTTGCTGAATTGAATAAAGGTGTGAAATTGGCTGATTATGTAATATCTAAAAATTAAATAAACCGAATTATTAAAAAAAGAAAAAGAATCCGTAATTAAAAATAAAAAATGAGCATTGTAAAAAGAATTAGAGTGAACGAATATGAAAAATCGGACAAAGGAATTCTATTAAGTGAAGCTTTTAAACTTGTTGAAAATTTTGAACTAAAAGAAGAATTAATTAATCAATTTAATTTTGATTTAAATCAAGATGTTTTTTTAAATATTAAAGGTGCAAAAACTTTAGTTGAATCAATTTTAAA
>ENA-ORXF01001555-ORXF01001555.1-marine-metagenome-genome-assembly--contig:-NODE-1555-length-14667-cov-6.583139_pt1 | contig 14667 bp, 22 predicted proteins | sample MGYA00237864_ERZ511476 | MGnify/ENA primary metagenome ERZ511476 (study PRJEB26306, sample SAMN06343908) | marine metagenome | isolation source: coastal waters | place: Atlantic Ocean: West Antarctic... | reverse complement strand
GATGGGCCGTATAGTGATGCTACTATAACTATTTTAAATTCTGCAATGAGGCCTAATCTTGAAGTATTGTTTGAAGACGCATATCCAATTTCATTATCAGACCTACAATTTTCGGCCACATCACCCAGTGTAGATTACATTGAGTGTCAAGCTACATTTAGATATAAGTTATTCAGAATTCTTCGATTGGCATCATCAGGAACAGTTGATACACAAGCTACAAATGTAAGATAGGATTTTTATTATGACATACGCTGACCCTCGGTTGGTAGATGGGGTATTTCCAGAGCCCGTACTTAACGAATTAAAATATAGATACTTTGGTTGGATGCAAACTGGTTGGAAGTCTAGTAGTAATAAGTCATATGATCATGGACACAATCAACACTATATTTTGCGAAATGCAAGACACATAGAAGTTGACTTAACTGATATTCCAAACTTTGAGCAAGATCATCCAGGCATTGCTGATGCGTTTGATATTATTCAACAAATTCTTGGCCCTAGAGGATTAGTAAGATGTTATGCAAAGTCATATCATTATGGACAAGATGCGTATGCACATACAGATTTAGAAGACAGTAAGTTTGTTACAAAAGATGGAACACCAATAGAAGAATTAGATGAAGCCATTGAAGGGTTTGAAACCGTTATTGTATATATGTCAAAAGACTGGAAGATGGATTATTATGGGGCGACTATTTTATATACAGATGAAGGAGAGATTGACGCTTCTTGTCTACCAAAGTATAATAGGATGTTTATACTTGACAGTTCACAACTACATGCATCGTCTTCGCTGTCAAGAATGTGTCCAATTAGCAAAGATATTATGGTGTTCAACACTATGCCTATTTGGCAGAAGGATGAAGGCTTTACGTATTTAATGAAGCACACAAAAGATTATCCACACGTTGGTAAAACTTTTAGTGAGCATTTCTGGAATGTATATCAGTATCTTGAGTCTAATCTAGAAGCTTCTTCAGCAGTATGTAAGGCCGGGTTGTGGCACAGTGCTTGTGATACTGCAAAGTATACTAAAAATAAAGGAGATCCTAACTTTACGAGAGATATAGTTCGTGGGTTCATAGGGAAAGAGGCTGAGGATCTTGTACATCAATTTTGTTCATTTAAAAAGCCGCGTGTACCAAAAATACTAGAATCTGGTAATAAATATTTAATGTTGATTGAATTAGCAAATCTTGTTGACCAGAACACGAATGGGAAGTATAATGATAATATAATGAAACTACAAAGTGGTTTGGAAGATGAAGCTAGAAGAGATACAGAATGAGTGGGAAAATGATTCTGTAATTGATCGTACTGAGCTGGGTGAGGAATCAATTAAAATTCCAAAACTGCATAGTAAGTATTACAAGTGGTATAGTAGAGAAAGACTGCAGCTTGTAAAACTTCAAGAGGAATTGAAAACCTTGAAGAAAGACAAGTACGATTATTATAGCGGAGTCCTTGATCGAGATGAACTTGATGATCGAGGTTGGGAACCAATCCAACTACGTATATTGAAGTCTGATATGTCTATGCACATTGATAGTGATAAAGATATTATTACACACAATCTCAAGATAGCCTATATTAAAGAAAAAGTAGAGTTTGTTGAGGCGATCATAAGGACTCTCAACATCAGAAGCTATCAAATAAACAATGCCATCCAATGGGAAAAGTTTAAGGTTGGGACATGATAACTATTAGTCACCTTGATGATGTTCATTGTAAAGTAGACTGTGATTCAGGAGTAGCTCAAGAGCTTTCTGATTTCTTTACATTTGATGTCCCAGGGGCTAAGTTCATGCCGGCTGTCCGCAATAGGGTTTGGGATGGTAAGATAAGATTATTCAATCAAATTACAAGGACAGTTTATACAGGATTAGTAAAGTATATCGTTGACTTTTGTGGTGTACGAGAGTATACTTATATTGTTGATGATAAGTTGAAACCAAAAGATGATTTTACACTTACTGATGTCGATGATTTGGCGAATAGTATACAACTAACTCTTGAACCAAGAGATTACCAGAAGCAGGCTATTCTACATGGGCTAAACAATAGACGAGCCCTTCTTCTTTCTCCTACTGCTTCTGGTAAATCTCTTATCATTTATATGCTAGCAATGAACTATCCTATGAAGAAGCTGATAGTTGTACCAACAACAGGCTTAGTGCACCAACTAGCGTCAGACTTTTCTGAGTATGGTTATGAGTTTGAAGTTCATAAAATTACTGCGGGGGCTTCGAAAGAGATCAATACAGATATTACTATTACTACCTGGCAATCAGTTTATAAACAACCAAGGAAGTGGTTCGAACAATTTAAGGTAGTTATAGGTGATGAGGCTCATTTGTTTAAAGCTAAATCATTAACTAATTTAATGAGTAAGATGACTGATTGTCCATATAGATTTGGTTTTACAGGTACTCTTGATGATACACAAACACATAGATTAGTGTTAGAAGGGTTGTTTGGACCAGTTGAGAGAGTTATTCATACTTCTGAGTTAATTAAACAACAGGTACTAGCTAACTTAAATATAAATATATGTATACTTAACCATAATGAGAAAAATAGAACAGAACAGTCAAGGGCAACCTATAAAGACGAGATTAATTTTATAGTTGGGCTTCAATCACGTAATAAATTTATTATTAATTTATGTAATGAACTGAAGGGAAACACTCTCGTGTTGTATTCCCTTGTTGAAAAACACGGTAAGGAGTTGTATAGGTTAGCCGAACATCTTGATAGGAAAATATTCTTTGTACACGGCGGAGTTTCCGGAGAAACGAGAGATGAAATTCGCGGGATTGTTGAACAAGAAGAAGACGCGATTATTATTGCATCGTATGGTACTTTCAGTACTGGTGTTAATATTCGCCGTCTCTCTAACGTCGTGTTCGCTAGCCCGAGTAAAAGTAAAATTAGAGTCTTGCAGTCAATCGGGAGAGGTTTGCGGACTGCTGATGATAAAGATACCGTTCGATTATATGATTTGGTCGATGACCTTAGACACAGAAAATGGGTCAACTTCACACTCAAGCATTATGGAGAAAGATTAAAAATATACAACGATGAACAATTCAACTACAAAATCCATAAGTACGCTTTAAAGGAGTAGTTATGTCAGCAAATTTTCATGCACTAGTTAAACTAACAAACGGGGAAGAATTAATTACAAAAGTTCTGAATGATGATGGATCTCATTATACTTTTGAAGACCCTGTTCTCATGTATAGGTCTATGGCACCTGATGGACAAACTTGGATCCAATGTTCACATTGGTTGTTATTTAATAAAGTGTCGACTGTAAGGATACATAAAGATCATGTTATTGCCATAGTTGACGATTTACATGAAAAGGTTTCAATAAATTATGAAAATTTTTTAAAAGGAGGATACACAGAGATGGACCATCGTGATGAAGCCGACAATCAAACGTGGATAGGAAAGAAATATGAAGAGGCTGAAGATAAAATGAAAGAAGCTTTGCTTAACAAAATGGTTGGTGGCGCAAACACCACTGTTCACTAATGGCTAAGAAAAAAGGTGGCGGTGCACATTACGTTGACAATAAACAACTGTTCATCATCATGGTTGAGTATAAAAAATCTGTTGACGAAGCTGAACAATCAGGTGATACTAAACCTCAAATACCAAATTATGTTGGGCGATGTTTGCTTCAAATTGCTAATAGGTTGGCAACAAAACCAAACTTTGCTAATTATACGTTCAAGGATGATATGATAAGTGATGGAATTGAAAACTGTGTTAGCTACATTGATAATTTCAATCCAGAAAAATCACATAATCCTTTTGCTTATTTTACTCAGATAATTTATTATGCGTTTCTTAGGAGAATACAAAAAGAGAAAAAACAATTGTATATTAAACATAAATCACTGGAGCAATCTGTGATTTTTAATACCTTAGTTGAAGGTGGTGATGACCACGGTATTGGAAACAATCTTGATTATCAAACTGATTATATGATAGATTTTGTTAAGAATTTTGAACGTAAAGAAAAAAGTATTAAACAAAAGCGCACTGCTGTTAAGGTAACTGGCGTTGAGAAATTTTTTACTAGGAGCTAATAATGGTACAATCGGAAAAGTTGAGAATCCCAGTTCAAATACAATACTGGGTGGATGAGTTAAGGGATTCTACACAACCAGTGTGGTTAAGGGACAACACTGCACAAAAACTGGAACTACTTACTTCAGCTATTTCGGCCGAGTTAGAGAAATATTCTAAATCTAAAATAAAGCATGAACGTCATTATGAAAGGAAGCGCCGTAAGTGAAAATAGCGTTAGTGACAGACCTTCATTTTGGAGCGCGCAATGATAACCATAAAGTTGCAGCATTTCAAAAGAAGTTTTATGATGATGTGTTCTTTCCGTACATAGATGAACATGAAATTAATACGGTAGTAGATTTAGGTGATACTTTTGATAGACGTAAGTTCATATCATATACATCACTCAAAGCTGCAAAGGAAATGTTCTTTGAGCCACTGAAAAAAAGACAAACCATCCTACATGTTATTGTAGGAAATCACGACATCACATATAAAAACACATTAGAAGTCAATAGTATTAATTTACTATTAGATAGTTATTCGAATATATTCGAGTACAGTAAGCCGGCGGAGATTAATATTGACGGGCTTGATATATTATTAGTCCCATGGATCTGTAAAGATAATGAAGAACAGACGTGGGGGATGATAAATACTACTAAAGCTCATGTTTGTTTTGGTCACCTTGAATTAACTGGTTTTGAAATGTATAGGGGAATGCCAAACTACGAAGGATGTAATCCAAGAGCTTTCGAAAAGTTCGATCAGGTTTATAGCGGACACTTTCATCATCGAAGCACCTCTGGTAATATTACATACCTAGGAACAGCGTATGAAATGACGTGGTCCTGCTACGACGATCTAAAAGGGTTTCATGTATATGATACTGCAACAAGAGCGTTGACTTTTATCCCAAACCCATATATACTATTCTATAAGTTGTTCTATGATGATACCAATTTGACATATGAAGATTTGAATGAAATGAATTTAGATGCCTTGGCTGACTCATATGTTAAACTTGTTATCAAAGAGAAGAACAACCCAGTGATGTTTGACATGTTGATTAGTGGAATTGAAGATGTTAATCCAATACATTTACAAGTAGTTGACGATCACTTGAATTTAAATCTAGAAGATGATAATGATATCATTGACGAGGCAGAAGATACATTAACAATATTGGATAACTATATTGAAAATTTAGATATTAAATCCGATAAGAAAGAACTTAAAGTATTGATGCATGATTTATACAATGAGGCATTATCTATTGAATGATTGAATTTACGTATATAAGATGGAAGAATTTTATTTCATATGGTGACTCGTGGACCGAATTACCACTGAATGGAAATAAAGCTACGCTAGCTGTAGGCGATAATGGCGCCGGTAAATCAACGATGATTGATGCTTTATGCTACAGTTTATATGGCAAAGCATTTCGTGATGTTGCAACAACTCAATTGGTTAATTCAGTCAACACTAACCACATGGAAGTTGAATGTGAGTTCAAGATTGGTAAAAACAACTATAAAGTTTGTAGGGGATTAAAGCCTAGGTTTTTTGAAGTATATAGAGATGGAGAGTTACTCAACCAATCTGCTAATGCTCGAGATTATCAAGAGATACTAGAAAAACAAATCTTAAAAGTTAACCACAAATCCTTCAAGCAGATTGTTGTATTAGGTAGCAGCAGTTTTGTACCTTTTATGCAACTAAGAAGCCAAGATAGAAAAGAAGTCATTGAAGATTTACTAGACATTGGTATTTTTTCTGTTATGAGTTTGTTGTTGAAGGACAAGGTTTCATATAATAAAGCTATGATCCTAAAACTCGAGCAGGATAAAAACGTAATTGATCAACGGATTACTTTGGTACTTAAACATATAGAAGAGTTAGAGTCCCAGAAAGAAGAAGATATAAAGAATAAAGAGAATTTGATTGAGAGTATTGGTGTAGAGCTTAAGACTATAAATTCTGAGATCAAAAGAATTAACCACAATATTAGCGTGTTTGAACTAGGTAAAGACGATGAAGTAAAAGTAAATAAAGAACGTAGTAAGGGAGAGAAAATACTTGATCAACTCGTCAACAAACAAAAACACATCGAACAACGTCTTGAGTTCTTTCACAACAAAGATGAGTGCCCCACGTGCCAGCAAAATATTGATCCCGGATTTAAATCCCAAAAGATCAACGAAGAGCAACAAGAGCATAATGAAGTCGAAAGTGGGATTGTCGGACTTCAAAACATTCTTGAAGAGAAGAACAAAAGACTTGAAGAAATAAATTTAGTACAACAAAATATTAATAAACTACAACATCAATTGATTGATCAACAATCGTTGCTTAACAGTAAGGGTATGTATAAAGGAGAGTTAGAAAAGCAAGTTACAGAGGTACGTGATAATAGGACGTTAATTAAACAATCCAGAGATACAATTGAGGAGGATCAAATCCTCAGTGACAAAATATATAGTGAAAAAGCTAAGGAGATACGTAATAAATCTGTAATTGAGTTAGCTACTAAATTATTAAAAGATACAGGGATTAAATCAAAAATTATAAAACAGTATATTCCTGTTATAAATAAGCTTATCAACAAGTATCTTGCCGCCATGGATTTTTTTGTCCAATTTGAGTTAGATGAAAATTTTAACGAGGTTATTAAGTCAAGACATAGAGATGAGTTTAGTTATGCGTCATTTAGTGAAGGTGAGAAGATGCGTATTGATCTTTCTCTTCTCTTTGCATGGCGAGCTATAGCTAAATTGAAAAATAGTGCAAACACTAATCTATTAATAATGGATGAGGTGTTTGATAGTAGTTTGGACACTACTGGTACAGAAGAGTTCATGAAGATTATTATGGAGATAATTTCCGATACAAACATATTCATCATTAGTCATAAGACCGATCTATTAATAGATAAGTTCACTAATGTAATACGATTTGAGAAACATAAGAATTTTAGTCGGATGGTAGAATGAAAGACTTAATTATAAAAAGATTAAAAGAGGTATATGATCCTGAGATTAGTGTCAATATCTATGATTTAGGCTTAATTTATGATATCCAAATTATAGACAAAGACAGTTGGGTAGAAATAACTCATACATTGACTAGTGCATTTTGCCCCTTTGCTGATGAAATTGTTAACAATATTAAAGAAGCCGGCATGGTGCCAGGGGTTGAACACGTAGAAGTAATAACTACTTTTGATCCTCCTTTTACATTAGAGTCAGTACCAGAAGAAACTAAATTATTGATGGGGTGGTAATATTATGGGTAATTATATAGTTGGTATAACAGCATCGTCGTTTGATTTGTTACACGCAGGTCATGTACTAATGTTGAGAGAAGCAAAAAGCGTTTGTGATCATTTAATATGTGCTTTGCAAACTGATCCATCACTGGACAGGCCTGATAAAAATGTACCTGTGCAAACTTATATGGAAAGGTACATTCAACTCGATGCAGTTAAGTATGTCGATGAAATTATTCCATATAGTACAGAAGAAGAACTTCTAGCTCTGTTACAACATCTTCCTGTTAATATTAGAATTATTGGAGAAGACTACTACGATAAAGATTTTACCGGAAAAGATTTAGCAAAAATAAGAATACATTATAATAAAAGACGTCATGAGTTTAGTACAACAAATTTGAAACGACGCGTGGCTGCATATATAAATCCGGTCCGCGCACAAAATCTTGTACCAGTTCCACCATTAACACCAGAGAAATCAAAATATGTCTAATAAAACGCTTATTGAAGGCTTGGACAGTGGGGACCATAAGGTAGGACCAGCTCCACTAACATTTAATACAGCCAAGGAAGAAGACGACCTTAGTTTTTGGTATGAGTTTAAACCATTCATTAACGCAGATGATGGTTCTATGGAAATTGACTTTGATCATAAATTCTTGTGGGACGATAATCTTGAAGACTTTGATTTTAAAAACCCTCAGGTAGATCCCGTTAATCTTTCCTCATCGATGGTTACATTAATGAGGGAAAAAGGTGGGTATGGATTGGCTGCTAACCAGCTTGGGTTACCTCTCAAGATGTTTGTAATGGAAGGAGAACCTGCATATGCAATATTCAATCCAAGAATTACATATACAGGGGAAGAAGAAATTATATTAGACGAAGGATGTTTATCATATCCTGGGATGAACTTAAAAGTAAAACGTCCTAGATTTATGAGAGCAAGATTCCAAGATCCTTATGGTGACTATGTGACCAGGCAATATGATGGAATTACAGCAAGAGTATTTCAACATGAATTTGACCATCTTTTAGGCGTTGACTTCACTCAGAAAGTAAGTAAACTAAAGAGACAGATGGCACTCAAAAAGTGGAAGAAAAAATATGGACGAACAACCCTCAGTTTACCAGTACAGCGAAATATTTCACTCAATACAAGGTGAAGGAACTTATGGTGGAGTACCCACCGCATGGTTACGATTCTTTCTGTGTAACCTCCAATGCGACGGTTTCATGCAAACAGATCCAACAGATCTTTCAACGTATGATCTTCCGTATGAAGATATTAATCCGGACGATTATGAAACACTAGAAGATCTTCCTGTATTTGAAAAAGGATGTGACAGTTCTTATTCATGGGCGAAAAAATTTAAACACCTTCAACGGTCAGGTACTGCGGAAGAAATCGCTGGCCGTATTACAAATATGTTGAAGAGTGAATCCAATCCAAAAGGGTCGTTCTATCATCCTAATGGTGTATGGCAACATATGTGCTTCACTGGCGGTGAACCTCTAATGCGCCATGGCCAGAAAGCTGTTCCAGAAATACTAGAAATATTTAAGAATCTTGAAGGGAATACACCTAAGAGTGTTACGTTTGAGACTAATGGAACACAACCACTAACGCCAGAATTTATTGAGTTCTTTAACAACAGAGGTCATTTCGATGAGGAATTGTTTTGGTCGATTAGTCCTAAGTTAGAGACTGTGGCTGGTGAACCAAGATCTAAAGCTATTAAACCAGATGTATTGAAAACGTATAGAATGCTGAGTAGGCATGGCCAATTAAAGTTTGTTATGGGTACAGAAGAACGGCAGTGGGAAGAAATGGAAGATGTCTTGTCTGATCTACGGCGAGTTGGTATCGATTATCCTGTCTGGGTGATGCCGGTAGGAGCGCTGGCTGAACAACAAAATGAGACTGCTGGAATAATTGCTGAGAAAGCATTCAAGAGAGGTTATAATGTAGCAGCTAGAATCCACTGTTATCTATGGGGGAACTTGATAGGTGTTTGAAACAATATCAGCTACAAAAATACTTCATACTAATTTAGAAGACCTTGACAATAGAAAAATTAGTCAGTTATGTATGGATTGGCAGCACAAAAAAATTACTGAAGATCCTAACGCTACTGGATATGAGGATTCTAGGATCCCTGATGATCCTGAAATTGACAAACTAAGAAACAAAGTAATGGCTGTTGTTCAATCTAACATTGATGATAGATATTACTTAGCAGAAATTTGGGCCCACATCCTTGTACAGAATCAATCTACTATGATTCATAGTCATAGAAATCATAAAGACCATGCTAACTTATTTTTATCATGGGTATACTATCCACTGTTGCCTTCGAAGGAGTTTGGTGGTAAACTTAGATTTCAAATGGTCAGTCATATGAGAATGGATAACCATGAGGTTGTACCTCAAGTAGGTCATCTGGTAGTATTTCCAGCTTGGTTAAATCATTATACAACCCCTAATACATCTGGGGATGTTAGAATTAGTATTAGTGGGAATTTAAAAATTAAAGAAGACGATTATGAAAAAGTGATGAGAGATAAATCGTCTGGTATTCATGATTTTTACAGGTAAGGAAGAAAAGGAAATTATAATGAGCCGTTATATCTCTACTAAAACATACACACATCTAGGTCCTGTAGCGTATAGGCAATGGCGGGCCGAAAGTCATTGTAATAAGATCCATGGATATGCACTTTCATTTCATTTTGAATTCGAGTGTGATGAATTAGATGCCCGAAATTGGTGTATGGATTATGGAAGTCTTAAACCTCTTAAAGAAAATCTAGAAGATTGGTTTGATCATACTTTATTGGTTTCTGAAGATGATCCTAACAAAGAAGACTTTATGGCTTTGCAAGATAAAGGTCTAGCAAAATGTACACTAGTTGAAAAGACAGGGTGCGAAGGACTTGCTGATTGGCTGTATGAATACGTTAACACCATTTTCTTACCAAGTTATGGTGAACAAGATCGTGTATGGTGTTGTAAAGTTCAAGTAAGAGAAACAGATTCAAACATGGCTATGAGAATTGGCCATAGAGAGGATGGTGAGTTTGGATGACGTTCGTAGTTGTTGATGCTTGCATCAAATGTAAATATATGGACTGCATCGAAGTTTGTCCAGTAGATTGTTTCTACGAAGGTGACAATATGTTGGTAATCAATCCGGATGAGTGTATTGATTGTGGGGTATGCGAACCGGAATGTCCGGTTGAAGCTATCCTACCCGATACCGAGGATAATGTTGAAAGGTGGGTAGAGATTAATACAACATATTCAGAGATATGGCCAAACATCACTAAAAAAGGTATATCACCAGACGACAGCGACGACTATCAAAGCGAGACTGGTAAATTTGATAAGTATTTTAGTCCGGAACCTGGTAAAGGTGATTAATTTGTAATGGCTACTATTGGATATAAGCATGAGCAGTTTCTTAAAGACATCAACACTATGGCTGTCTGGGTACAAACGTGGGAAGAGGTTCAATCTGATTATATTAGATGGCGCCCAACTACCATAATATCTATTGCACGGGGTGGATTAATTCCTGGAGTATATTTATCACACTTGCTTGGAATAAGAAACATACCTATTGTATGGCAAACAAGAGATGGTAGTATGAAAGAGTCGCCACCTCTAATTAGTGATGATCATCAAATTTTAATCGTTGATGATATTAACGACTCGGGCCAGACGTTTACCGAGATAATGGATGATATTCGGAATAACAACAGCCATTTAGATGATGCTAAGATTAAACGCAACGTCAAAACAATGTCTCTTTTTACTAGATCTTCTTCTAATTTTAATGTTGACTTCAGTCCAAATAAGTTGGATAATGATTTCTGGATCCACTTCCCATGGGAGAAAAAACTTTATGCATAATGGTGATAAGAGTGATGCAGCTCTTGGTAAATTAGTTAATGAACATCTAAAATCACTAGGTCTTGAAACCCCAACAATTAAGGGTAAGTGGTCTCATGAAGATAAAATTGATATCATTGCTCAGTGTTTTAAACGAATAATGAAAGATGGGTTGGGGCTAGATCTTAATGATGACTCGATGCAAGATACGCCCAATCGACTTGGTAAGATGTTTGTGAATGAGATCTTTTGGGGTCTTGATTACGATAACTTTCCTAAATGTACAGCAATTAAAAATACAATGAGTCATCATGATGTTCATGGTTCATTTGTACTAGAAAGAAATGTAAATGTGATGTCTACTTGTGAACATCATTTTGTTCCTATTGATGGTAGAGCTTGTGTCGCATATATTCCTAAGGATAAGGTATTAGGACTTTCGAAGTTGAATCGCGTTGTAGAGTTCTATTCTAAACGTCCTCAAGTTCAAGAAAGATTGACTGAGCAGATTAGAGCTGCTTTATCATATGTTACTGAAACAGATAATGTTGCTGTGTATATCGATGCTGCACATTTCTGTGTGAAGACCAGAGGTATCCAAGATGTAGGATCCTCAACTGTTACTCTATCTGTAGGCGGCCTGTTTGCAGAAGATAAATCGGACATACGTAGGGAGTTTTTAAATCTAGCTCGTATGCCGTAATGCTCAAAAGGAGTTGTGTGTTATGAATGTATATTTGACAAAATGGACCTGTAATGATGAGGTTGCTTATAAAATAGGTATCTCGAAGTATGGAGCTGCTAAGCTAGTAGAAGAACGGTTTGGTGATAGGTATGGGACTAAGCATCAATATGATATATTTGATATTGAGGTACTAGGTGCCATTCAATTCTCAAGTGAGTCGTTCGAATTAGCTCGAGCTGCAGCTTTGGGTATGGAATATATTCTTCATTCTCAATGTCCTAAGAATTTCTTTTTAGAAGAACATTTCGATCTCGAAGAAGGAATACTAGATGGTATGGGTGGTATTACTGAATTCTTTTTAATGCCAGAAGACATGTCAGAAGAAAAACTTACAAATATATTCATCGATGGTAATAAGTATACATGGAAGCTGGAAAATAAGTTGAAGGCTTTTAGAGGTACTAGAGCTGCGGAGATGAGCATATGAGTGAGTTTCCTAAAGTACTTATGGATAAGGGCTGGCCGGGTCTTCTAAGACAAGAATTGATTAGCTATGAAATGTATGATGGTACCGTAACAAAAAAAACTACTACTAGAATCTTTGATGAAACTGGAAGATATTATGATTCTAATAACGGCTTCACTTTCCATCAAGGCGGAACTGTGTGGAACAACTCTCTACAAAACACAATGTTGATGCAAAAATCTCAAACGGAGCTAAAAAATGCCAAATAATTATTCCAATCCAGCTGTAACAGATCAATATTTAGCAGATCATGATATAATGCAGGATACAACAAAAGATATGAATGATATGTATGCTGCTAATGATAAAAGGTTTAAAATGTATCCGAGTAAATGGATCTTTGTTACTTTCCAGAGGGAAGGTATTCATTGCTGGCCAGATGCAGAGCATATGCCTGGTATAGAATTTCTAGCCAATCCTCATCGTCATATGTTCCACATTAGAGTTGAGCTTCAAGTTTTTCATGATGATCGTGAGGTAGAGTTTATTTTATTTAAACGTGAGCTAGAGCAACAATATGAGGCTGGAACTTTACAATTGGATTACAAGAGTTGCGAAATGATGTCAGACGAATTGGCTGTATATATTCAACAACATTACCCAGGTCGGTTCATGAAGATTGAAGTTAGTGAAGATGGTGAGAATGGAGCAGTATCGTATTACAGCGGAGACCTGAATGACTGAGTTTTGTCATATAGCACCAACTGGTCATCTTGATTTAGTTCTAAATCGACCAATTCATCTTACTCTTGCTCATTTGATTGAAGAAGATCAAGCATATAGAACGTCTTATCTTAAAATGAAGTCTTTTTCTAAAGCAGCATTGATAATGGATAATAGTGCGTTTGAAATGTTTAAACGCAAGGAACCAATGTATCCTACAGAGAAGCTAATCGATGTGGCTAATTGGATTAATGCTGACTATGTTATTATGTCAGACTATCCTGGTGAACCTGGTTTAAAGACTATCGAAGCTGCAGAGAAAATGATTCCAGAATTAAAGCGTGGTGGGTACGGTACGTTCTTTTGCCCACAGAGTAAGGTCGGCGATGTTGAAGACCTTATAGCTGGATACGAGTGGGCTTTCTTTCATCCGGACATTGATTACATTGCATTTAGTATTTTGAATATTCCAATTGCATTAGGCTGTGAGACAGGTAATCCGTTACAGAAGTATCTTTCTCGATATCACTTCATGCGCATGTTAAGTGAACGATACGATTTAGAAAAAATTAAAAAGACTAAAAAGTTTCACTTTCTTGGAATGACAGAAGGTCCTAATGAAATTTTATTGATGAAAGATTGGATTCGTCTTATTGATACGTGGGATAGTTCGGCTGCTGTTTGGGCTGGTTTGAACGGTATTAGCTTTGATACTTCTCCAACCGGTCTTATTGAAGGAAAATTTGAAAAAGAGGTTGACTTCAGTTATCAAACATCGGATGATATTAAAATAGAGTTGGCTAAATCTAATATGAATTATATTGATAAATTATTGGAAAGTTAATGAGCAATAATCAAGGTGAATTGTTTAATATGAATAAAGATCAATTGTTTAATATAAATTCCGGACCAAATGCAGGTGATTGGGTGGGAGTTGTTCCTGAGGCTGATGTGGAGTATCGTTATAGTGAGGATAAGTTTCTCACTGAAGTAAAAGAATATGTTGCTAGTACTTATCAGGGACACTACGTAGGCGGTGGACAATATCAAACAGTTGATATTTGGAATACACTGGGTAGTGCATCAACTACTTGTAGAGACACAGCAATTAAGTATCTTATGAGATATGGAAAGAAGGGTGGCACCAATAAGAAAGATTTATTGAAAGCCATACATTATATTACACTACTCAATCATTTTTCTCAGGAGATTAATAATGATGAAACACATCGCTAGTGATACTTCACAGTCTAAGCTAGATGTTTTTGATGCAGAACAGGTTCAACCTAACGCAATTGATTTAAAGGTCGATAAGATTTATCGACTAAATAATAAGACCTTTGAAATCAGCGAGGATGACAAAGTACATCGGGGTAGTGAATTTTTCATGCCTGATAGCTTTGGTATGTGGAAGTTAGAAGTAGGGACTTATGAGATCATTATGGAAGGTAAGATATCTATTGGACCCAATGAAGCAGGGTTTGTTATTACTAGGTCAACTCTTAATAGGAATGGTTTATTTATCACTAGTGGTC
>ENA-ORXF01001553-ORXF01001553.1-marine-metagenome-genome-assembly--contig:-NODE-1553-length-14676-cov-6.298171_pt1 | contig 14676 bp, 9 predicted proteins | sample MGYA00237864_ERZ511476 | MGnify/ENA primary metagenome ERZ511476 (study PRJEB26306, sample SAMN06343908) | marine metagenome | isolation source: coastal waters | place: Atlantic Ocean: West Antarctic... | reverse complement strand
TGCCATTCCTTTAGTTCTACTCTTGTCACTAGTAAGGTCAGATAAAAAAGCTGTCAGAACTGCAGAAATTGCGCCAGACCCTTGAATTGCTCGACCAATAATAACCCCTTCTATTTGCTCAGATATCCCTGCAATAAATGAGCCAATTATAAATAATAATAAACCAAAATAAATTACTGGCTTTCTTCCGAGACGATCTGAAGTCATGCCAAATGGAATTTGAAGAATTGCCTGAGTTAATCCATAAATTCCAAAAGCTAGGCCAATTTGAAATTCTGTAGGCCTACCAGATAAATCTGAAGCATAAATGGCAAATATAGGAAGAATTAAAAAAATTCCAAGCATTCGGAGTGAGTAAATCGATGCTAAAAGCACACTAGATTTAATTTCTAATGGTGACATTCTTGTTTATACCTATGAATAATAAAACTTTAGTTTCTAAAATAGAGATTATAAAATATAATATCAGGTTGCTCCTTAAAAAAGATAAAATTAAATGGATTACATAAAAATTAAAGGGGCTAGAACCCATAACTTAAAAAATATTTCCTTAGATCTTCCAAGGAATAAACTAATAGTTATTACAGGCTTATCTGGATCTGGAAAGTCTTCTCTAGCATTTGATACTCTTTATGCTGAAGGGCAAAGAAGGTATGTTGAATCATTATCTGCTTATGCTAGGCAATTTCTAGACCGAATGAATAAACCTGATGTTGATATGATTGAAGGCCTTTCTCCTGCAATCTCTATAGAACAAAAATCAACTTCGCATAATCCAAGATCAACTGTTGGAACTGTAACTGAAATTCACGACTATCTTCGTTTACTCTATGCCCGTGCAGGAGACCCCTACTGTCCTACTCATAAAATAAAACTTGAGGCACAAACAGTTTCTCAAATAGTAGATCAACTTTTGTCTTTAGCAGAAAATACTAAAATTATGTTGCTTGCGCCCGTAGTAAACAATCGTAAAGGCAGTCATTTAGACTTAATTGATGAATTAAGAGCTCAAGGATTTATAAGAATTAGACTAGATGGAACTATTTATGAAATAGATAATATTCCAGCTATACAAAAAAATACAAAGCATCAATTAGATGTTGTAATTGATCGTATAAAAATTCATCTTGATATTAAACAACGCATTACTGAATCAGTCGAAACAGGCTTGAAACTTGCTGATGGAAAAATTATTTCCATCAATATGGATACTAAAGAAACACAACTATTCTCTGCAAAATTTTCCTGTCCACATTGTGACTATGCGCTAACTGAATTAGAGCCAAGATTGTTTTCTTTTAATAATCCAATGGGGGCTTGTCCTGATTGTGACGGTCTGGGACATAAAAATTTCTTTGATGCAGCTCGCGTTGTAGCTTTTCCGCAACTGCCTTTATCATCTGGAGCCATTAAGGGCTGGGATAAGCGAAATCAGTTTTACTATCAAATGTTAAATAGTCTTGCCCAACATTATAGTTTTGATCTTGAAACACCTTACAAAGAACTCCAAGAAAGAATTCAAAATATTATTTTATTTGGAAGTGATAAAGAACAAATAGAATTTAGTTATTTTAATGAGCAAGGAACTATCAATTCAAAAAAGCATCCTTTTGAAGGTGTAATAAATAACTTTAAAAGACGTTATCAAGAAACAGATTCGAGCTCTGTCCGAGATGAATTAGCAAAATATTTAAGCAATCAAGAATGTCCTTCATGTAAGGGAACTCGCTTAAAAATTGAGGCAAGGAATGTATTAGTTGGTGATTTAAATCTGCATGAAGTATGCAAATTACCTCTTAAAAAATCTTTAGAATTTTTCAAAAATATAAAACTATTAGGATTTCGTGCTCAAGTTGCGAGCAAAATAATTCAAGAAATAAAAAATAGACTTAATTTTTTAATTAATGTGGGTCTCGATTATTTATCTCTTTCAAGATCTGCTGATACCCTCTCAGGTGGAGAGGCTCAAAGAATTAGATTGGCTTCACAAATTGGTAGTGGTTTAACAGGAGTAATGTATGTTTTAGATGAACCATCTATTGGGCTTCATCAAAAAGATAACGATAAACTCCTAGAGACACTAAGAAATCTTCGAGACATTGGAAATACGGTGATTGTTGTTGAGCATGATTATGATGCAATTATGACGGCTGATTATGTTGTAGATATTGGCCCTGGTGCTGGAATTCACGGTGGTGAAATTGTTGCCCAAGGTCTCCCTAAGGAAATCGCTACAAATAAAAACTCTCTGACTGGCCAATATATAAGTGGGCAGAAAAAAATCACAGTTTCAAAAAAAATAAAATCTCCTAATCATTCTTTTTTCAAAATTACAAAAGCTTCCGGTAATAATTTAAAAAATATTACCTTAAATCTCCCGATAGGCTTATTTACTTGTGTGACCGGAGTTTCTGGCAGTGGGAAATCCACACTCATTAATGACACGCTTTATAATGCCGTAGCAAAACATCTTTACCGAAGTAATTTAGAGCCAGCTGGTCATGAAAATATAGAAGGGTTTGATTTCTTCGACAAAGTTGTTGATGTAAATCAAAGTCCTATTGGAAGAACTCCAAGATCTAATCCTGCTACTTACACCGGCTTATTTACACCCATAAGAGATCTCTTTTCTAAAGTACAAGAAAGTAGAGCAAGAGGTTATAGTCAAGGACGTTTCTCATTCAATGTTAAAGGTGGAAGATGTGAAGCGTGTGAAGGTGATGGAGTAATTAGAGTTGAAATGCATTTTTTACCAGACGTATATGTCGAATGTGATTCTTGTTATGGTCATCGTTACAATCGTGAAACGCTTGAAATATTTTATAAAGGGAAAAATATTCATAATATTCTGAGTTTTACCGTGGAAGAAGCTCATGAATTTTTTAAGGCTGTACCAACACTTGAACGAAAACTGAAAACTCTCCTAGATGTAGGTCTTGGATATATTAAATTAGGACAGAATGCAACAACTCTTTCTGGGGGTGAAGCTCAAAGAGTTAAATTAGCTTTAGAACTTTCAAAAAGAGACACTGGAAGAACGCTTTATATTTTAGATGAGCCAACAACTGGGTTACATTTTTCTGACATACAACTATTACTAAATGTGTTGCACCGATTAAGAGACAATGGAAATACTTTAGTTGTGATTGAGCACAATCTAGATGTAATCAAAACTGCTGATTGGATTATTGACCTTGGTCCTGAAGGGGGCGATGGTGGGGGTGAGATCATTGCAGAGGGGTCACCTGAAAAAATTATATCCAATAAAAAAAGCTTTACTGGTAAATATTTAAAGAGATATTTATGAGTTTTTTAAAGTAGCCACAATACTTTCTGTCGCTGGGGTTAACTTATGCCATATATTAAAACTTGCTGCTGCCTGCTCAACTAACATCCCAAGCCCATCGTAAACTGAATCAGTTTTCTTATAAGCTTCTTTCATAAATGGAGTTTTGGAGCCGTACATCATGTCATAGCAAGCACCTTCATCATTTAAACAATTAAAAGCATATTCTGACAAAGGTGAATGTTGGGTAGTTAAAGATGAAGACGTAGCATTTATTATCAAATCAAAATGGAGTTTGTTAGAAAAATCTAAACCTATTGCTTCTAAAGTCACTTGATTTTTTTCAGCAAAAAATTTCCAATATTTTTTCATCTCAATTGCTTTGGTAAACGTTCTATTAGTTAGAAAAATTTTCTTTGGTTTGCTTTGAATAAGATCGTAAATTGCACCATTTGCAGCCCCACCAGCACCGACTAAAAAAATATTCTTGCCTTTGATATTAATTTTTTTATTAGACAAATCACCTATTAGCCCTCTACCGTCTGTTGAATCTCCGATGATACTGTTATCTAAAAAAGTTATTGTATTAACAGACTTACATAAGGACGACCTTTCTGAAAGTTGGTCACAAACCTCAAAAGCAGCACTTTTTAATGGAAGGGTAATGTTTAGTCCCTGATAACCTTCAATCGCTAAACGCTTAATGCTTTTAAAGAAATTATCTTGATTGATATCAAATTTTTTATACTCCAAATCAATTGCGAATTCTTTTGCAAATAAAATATGTATTTTGGGGGAGAGGGAATGCGATATTGGGTGCCCAAGAACTGCAAATTTTTTTATTTTGTTTTTCATTGGTTTAACATTATAGCCATAAAAAAAATATCAAGATAAATATTTAATGCATTATAATAGTGCATATATTATATAAAAATGCATTATAATAGTGCATATATTATATATTTAATGCGTTTTATAAACAAATCGGCTATTTGGCGAATTAAATATTGGCATAGATTGTGCTTTATATTATATATATAAAGATTAACTATTTTTGAGGAGTTTAGTATGGCTGGCGCTGATGTAATAAAGAAAATTAAACAAGAAAAGATTAAATTCATTGATCTTCGCTTTACTGATACCAAAGGAAAAGAGCAGCATGTTACAGTGCCAGCCTCAGCCTTTGATAAAACTAAATTTACTGATGGTCACGCCTTTGATGGTTCCTCAATTGAGGGTTGGAAAGGTATTAATGCTTCAGATATGTTGCTTTTCCCAGACGAAAATACAGCCAATATCGACCCATTTATGGATGAGCCGACACTTATCTTAACCTGTAACGTTGTTGATCCAACAGATGGTAAAGGATATGACCGAGACCCTAGAACAATTGCGAATCGTGCTGAAAAATATCTTAAGACAACTGGTATTGGTGACACTATTTATTTTGGCCCTGAGCCTGAATTTTTTGTGTTTGACTCAATCACATGGACCTCTGGAATGAGTGGTTCATCAGTTAAAATTGGTTCTGAAGAAGCGGAATGGGAGTCTAATAACACCTACGATGGTGCTGGAAATCTTGGTCACCGTCCCAGAGTTAAAGGAGGTTACTTTCCAGTGCCCCCTGTTGATTCTTTACAAGATCTTCGATCCCAGATGTGTTTAACATTGGAAGAGATGGGTGTCCCTGTTGAGGTCCATCATCACGAAGTCGCAGGTGCAGGTCAAAACGAAATTGGCACTAAATTTTCTTCATTAACACAAAGGGCTGATTGGACTCAAATACTTAAATATGTTGTCATGAACGAAGCACATAGATATGGTAAAACAGCGACTTTTATGCCGAAACCAATACTAAATGATAATGGTACAGGTATGCACGTCCACCAATCAATTTGGAAGGGTGGAAAAAATATGTTTGCAGGAGATAAATATGCAAATTTAAGTGATACAGCTCTATATTATATTGGTGGAATTATTAAACATGGTAAAGCATTAAACGCTATAACTAATCCTTCGACAAATTCATATAAACGTTTAGTGCCTGGTTTTGAAGCCCCAGTAATGCTTGCATATTCTGCAAAAAATAGATCAGCTGCGATTCGGATTCCGTACGTATCAACTGATAAAGCAAGACGTATTGAGGTTCGATTCCCAGATCCCATGGCAAATCCATATTTAGCTTTTAGTGCGCTAATGATGGCTGGTCTAGACGGCATTCAAAACAAAATTCACCCAGGTGAAGCTGAATCAAGAGATTTGTATGACCTTACAGCTTCGGAAGAAGCAAAAATACCACAAGTTGCAGCCACCTTGCCCGAAGCCCTTGAGGCTTTAAGAGTTGACAGAGAATTCTTAACTACAGGTGGTGTTTTTTCTGATGACTTTATTGACAGCTTCATTGATTTAAAAATGGAGGAGGTAACTCGTCTAAGAATGACACCTCACCCAGTCGAGTTTGATATGTATTACAGTTTATAAGTTTTTAAAAAAGGGTGGATTAAAATTCACCCTTTTTTTACATTAAATTAAAATGCACTAATTTTGTGCAAAAAAAAAGAAACTTGGGGCTGCTACGTTAATGAGACCAATAAAATCAACATGAAAATCTTGGTAACATTCTTGCTAGTTATACAATATGGATCTTATATAAATGAAACCAAACTTAATGAAAAATGAATTGAGAGGAATGGAGGACCTAGCGACTGCAGTATTTGCTTGTGATAAAAATTTAGTTATTAAGTATATAAATCCAAGTGCAGAAATCTTATTTGAATTGAGCTACGATCAAGCCCTTAATGAGAATATTAGTCTATTTTTTGAAGAAATTGATTTTTTTAAAGGCGCATTAAAACAAGCTAAAACCAAACAGAGTTCTTATCGAGAACATGAGTATTTTATTAAGACTAAACAAAATAAAACTATTTGCGTGAGTTTTACAATCACACCAATTGAAAAGAGAGGGTTCGACTTTATAGTGGAATTTAGTCAAATGGATCAACAACTAAGAGTTGCCCGTGAAGAAAGAATGTTTATTCAACAACAAGCAAATTCAGAATTACTAAGAAACCTTGCGCATGAAATAAGAAACCCTCTTGGTGGATTAAGAGGAGCTGCTCAACTTTTAGAAAAAGAGTTGAATGAAAAATCACTAAAAGAATACACTCAAGTAATAATCAATGAAGCAGATCGGCTACAAAACCTTATGAATAAATTATTAATTCCTCATCAACTCCCTACGTATAAAAAAACAAATATTCATGAGGTTTTAGAAAGGGTTCGTAGCTTAATACTGTCAGAATTTCCAGAAAACTTAGAACTAACTAGGGATTATGATATAAGTTTGCCTGAATTTATTGGGGACAGAGAAAAGCTAATTCAAGCTGTTTTAAACGTTGCTCGGAATGGTGTCCAAGCAATGCTCGAAGTTAAATCAAAAGGAAAAATGAATCTTAAATTTATTACTAGAGCGGAGAGTCAAATTGTATTTCACAAAAAGAAACATACAACAGCAATACGTTTAGATATTATCGATAGTGGTCCAGGTATCAATAAGGAATTATTAGATAAAATATTTTACCCATTAGTTTCTGGCAAAGATTATGGATCTGGACTAGGCCTTTCGTTAGCCCAAAACTTCATAACGCAACACAATGGAATGATTGATTGCTTGAGTACCGTTGGCAATACAAAATTTTCAATAATTCTTCCAATTGAGAATGGTTTAAAAATTAATGAGGTAAAGAAATGAAAAAAGTTTGGGTACTTGATGATGATAAATCTATACGATGGGTGTTTGAAAAAGCACTTTCAAAGGCAAATCTTTCTTACCAATGTTTTAGCAATACAAATGAAGCAATCAATCAATTCAATCACGAAACCCCCTCTGTTATTGTTAGTGATATAAGAATGCCTGGAGAATCAGGGATTGATTTCCTAACTAAAGTAAAAGAAAAATTTCCACTTATCCCTATCATCATCATGACTGCATATTCCGACCTTGATACTGCAGTTTCTGCGTTTCAAAAAGGGGCTTTTGAATATATTGCTAAACCTTTTGATATAGATAAGGTATTAGAAGTTATCAATCAAGCATTAGAGCAAACAACAAATATTGACAATATTTCTGAACAATCAGATAACATTCTTCCTGAAATTATAGGCCAGGCACAATCTATGCAAGAAGTATTTCGTGCTATAGGTAGGCTAAGTAAATCAAATGCTACTGTTCTTCTAAATGGCGAGTCTGGCTCAGGTAAAGAATTAGTCGCGAATGCAATTCATAAAAATAGTGATAGGTATAAATCTCCTTTCATTGCTATAAATACTGCCGCAATTCCAAAAGACCTCCTTGAGGCAGAGTTATTTGGTCATGAAAAAGGTTCATTTACTGGGGCTCAAAACCTTCGAAAAGGAAGATTTGAACAATCGAATGGTGGGACATTGTTCCTAGATGAGATTGGTGATATGCCAATGGAACTTCAAACAAGATTATTACGAGTTTTAAGTGATGGTCAGTTTTATAGGATAGGGGGGCAAGATTCTATTATAGTTGATGTAAGAGTAATAGCAGCAACCCATCAAAACTTAGAAGAGTTAGTAAAAAAAGGACAATTTAGAGAAGATTTATTTCATAGGTTAAATGTAATAAGAATCACAGTACCTCCATTAAGAAAAAGGGTTGAAGATATACCTTCACTGGCTGGGTATTTTCTAGTCAAAAGTGCCAATCAATTAAAGGTAGCTCCTAAAACTTTATCTACAGAAGTTCTGGATTATTTTAATAATCTCGAATGGAGGGGTAATGTTAGGCAACTTGAGAATGTGTGTCATTGGTTAACTGTAATGTCTCCTGGCAATAAAATCATGGTTAGCGACTTACCCTCTGAGCTAAAGGATGAACCCTTAAACTTAACTAATAATTCGAATGAATGGCAAGAAAATTTAGCTAGAGACTTATCAAGGCAATTGCTAGATGGGAAGTCAGATTTGTATAGCTTTTTTATTAATCAATTTGAAAAAATCATAATTGAAAAGACTCTCACTCATACCAAAAACAGAAAGTTAGATGCTGCAAGCATATTAGGGATTGGAAGAAATACTGTCACTAGAAAAATTAAAGAACTAAAAATTTCACGGTCATAAGCTGAATTCTTTCTTTATTTTTTCAGCAATTTTTTCAAATATTTTTCCCCATCCCTGACTAGATTCAGCTGTAAAGATTTTAATGCTAGGGTACCAGAGACTCACACCTTCATCTTCTGACCAATACCATAGCTTGCCTCTTTGGAAGGGTACAAATAAAAATGTTTTTTTACCTAATGCTCCTGCTATATGAGCAGTAACATTGCTAGAAGTGACAATAATGTCACAGCTTGATATCAATGCTGTTAAGCCATCAATATCTGCAAATTTATCTACATCTTCGTAATCATCTATTTTAATATTATGATCTTTAAATAGTCTTTCTTTTTCTAAAGCTGTCTGTCCTACAGATTTTTTAAATTCATATTGTAAATCTAAAAAATGTATATCTTTTAACTCAAAAATTGGGAGTAAATCTTGAAGTAGCGCAGTTTTATGCTTACCTTCCTGAGCCGAGCTCTTCCATGAAATTCCGCAAATTAATGTTTTATCTTTTTTTATTTTATTTTTTATCGTATTCATTTGAGTAATATCTGGAGTTAAATATGCTATTTCTTTTTTTGGAAAATCAACTATTTCTTGACGAAGATATTTTCCAATACTTCCCCAATAAATTCCTTTATCAAAAAGACTGAGGTCATAATCAATTAAAAATTCGTGTTTATTTTCATGAACTGCATAAAACTCAATACTCGGAAATGATCTTTTAAAAAGATTGACTAATCGATGATCTACCTCTGCACTAATATTTTTAAATTTTTTATGGAATTCTTTAAGCATACTCAGACCAAGTATTATATCTCCGATGCCTGAGTCTAGTAAGATAATGATTTTTTCATCTTTTTTTAATTCTTTTTTATTAACATCAAGATCAATCAATTTTTTAAGCATGTCATATCTTTTTGTGATGTCTATCTCATTCTTTAATAAAATTCTTGAATCTATATACTTCCAGGCTTCTTTAAATTTTTTATTAACTAAATACAACATACCTAAATTATTTCTTGCTATAAGTGAATTTGGTTTTTTTCTTAATACATCTTTTAAAATCTTAACTGGCTCTTCATATTTACCTTCAAACATTAAACAAGATGCATAATCTATGTGTGGGCCTACTGCATCTGGTAATAATATTATCAATTTCTTATACATAATTTTAGCTACTTCATAATTACACGTTGCTGCAAGACATCTGCCTATTATATTCATACAATTGAGATGATTGGGGTCAATTTTGTTTGCTGTCCTTAAGTATTTTAGTGCCTCTTCGTAATGCAGGTTTTCTGCCAATACGATTCCATAATCATATATAGATTGAAAGTTATCTGGCTCCATTTCTAGTGCTTTCTTAAAGGAATTAATTGCGCTGTCATTCTCTAAAATTTTCATTTGCGCACTGCCTAAATTTTTATAAATTTCTGGGGTATTTGGATTAATTTTAATAATCTCCTCATATGCTTTTATGGAATTTTTAAAATCTTTTAGTGCATTATAAGCTGTTGCTAAATTTTGATAATCACCAATGATTGGTATTGTGACTTCGAAAGACCTATGAGTCATATTGATTCCATCAATATATCTATGCTTCATTAAATATAATATTGCTAGATGAGAAAGTGCCTCAGGTTCCTTATTATCTTCTTTTAATATTGCCTCATAAGCTAGAATAGCTTTTTCGAATTCTTTTGCCTCAATCAAGCTCTTTGCTTGTTTTAGCAATTCATTCAGATTATTTTCTTTAGTCATATTTATAAATTTCTTTAATTTCTATTATTTTATCTGATTAATATAAAAAGAAATAAAAAAAACGACATCCGAAGATGCCGTTTTTAAATAAATCTACTACTTGTCAAACTTCTACTAAGATTTAAGTCCTAGAAGAATAAGATCGCACCCAGAGATAATGTGTCATTCTCTGCTGAGTTTGATGATACTTGACCAGTTGATTCTGTTGAATTGTACTCAGCAACTAAATTTAGATGCTTAGTTAATGGATGGTATGCACCCACTGTCCAACGTTCGTTCTCTTCAACTAAAGTAGCATTAGTTTCACCAGATGCTGTGTCAAGATTTGAAACACCATATGCTACACCAACTTTAGTGCCTGTTGGGATTACATATGTAGCTTGAACATAACCACCGTCTGAATCACGCTCTTTACCATCAGCATCTACACCAAGATTACCGAATAGTGTAGTACCTAGGCCTTCACCATCATAGTAATAACCGACTAAACCAAAGTTACCAGCGCTTATTGAAGCACCAACATCGAATGCTTCGATGTCATAATCTTGTTTAGTTGCAGCAGTAAGTGCTTTAATTCTTGTAACTTCATATGAAGCAGCAGATACCCATACTTTACCAGCAACATCGCCAGTCCATGAATATGAAGCTTCTGCCTCAACACCGAAACGATCTTGGTTAACAGCACTACTTGCAGCGCCATAAGCCGTATCAGTATGTGCAACAGTAGATGTAACAGTACTAATTGACACAATAGTAACTGAAATCGAAGCAAGTGAATGCGTAGAATACGAACCAGTTGCTGTTGATGTCGAGTTAACAGTTGTATTAGTAACTGTATAAGTTCTAGTTGATGATGCAGTACTCGCATCAGGGATTTGATTTGGATTCATTAAACCAATTTTAGCTTGGAATCCACCCATGTTTGGAGTCGTATATGTAGCTTGACCCTTCCATGCAGCATAAACATAACCTGTACCAATTCCACCTAGTGTAGTAGCACCACCAGAACGGCCAGTAGCACCAGAACCAACACCTAATAGTGTCATGTCATTTAGGATCGCACCAGAAGCAAAGATACCAATATCTTTACCAAGTTTGATAGAACCCCATGATTTATCACCGAATGATAAATATGACTGACGATTTAAAGGTGTTTTGTTATCACCAGCTGCAGAGTTATCTGAAGCATTTGGTTGGAATGAAATAGTAAACGACACATCAGTATTGTTTTGACGTGTTGTACCAGTAAATCCTAACCATGAAGGTAATAGACCAGTGTTGATACCTTGTGAATCAGATTCACCTAGTCCATCTTGACCGTTAGCAATAGCACCTGTTGGTGCAGTACCTTCAGCAGCGTCAGCATCATTAAAGTTCATGAATGCATTAACGTTACCATTTACATCTAATGTCCAGTCACCTGCTGGGATTACGATTCCAGCATTAGCTGCCGTAGCACCTAAAGCTAGAGCTGCACCCGCAACTGCTAGATTAATTTTCTTGTTCATAAAATATTTCTCCTATAATTAAAACTACTTTTGTAACCAAGGTTAAAAAAGTAATTTATAAATAACTTTCCTAACAAAAAAACTTTCTTAAGAATAAACTTTCTCATTAAGAAGAGTTACCATCATTATCCCTAATGTTGATATGAAATAGCAAGGTAATTGTGACTTTTTTGTTACAAATCGATATTATTGTTGCATATTTACAACATATACTCTTGTATCACTCTAAAATGCTAGGTTTGCCAACTTGTTTTATATCATTATGGGTTTTAATTGCATATCTATCTGTCATTCCAGCTAAATAATCTGCTACGGCTCGGGGTAAATTTTGTGTTGATTTGATTTGATATGATTCTGGCATTAACGACGGATCATTCATGAAATAAATAAATAAATCTTTAATTATTTTTTTTGCATTATTAGTCATCTCCACAACTCTTTCATGCTCATACAGAAAGCTCTTTAAGAACTGTTTAAGTTCTAATTGCTTTTTGACCATCTCTTTGGAAAAATTAATTAAGTTAGGAAGTGTTCTGATTTCATCAATCGTTTGAGGTTTGAATTTTTCTAAATTTAGAATACTAGCCTCACAAATATCAAATATTAAGTTGTACATTATTCTTCTTATAGTTTCATGTAGCCATCTAGTTTCATCAATATTGGGATAATCATTTTTTACTAATTCAGCACACTCTTTAAATAAGGATATGTCCATTAATTTACTAAATTTTAAAAGGCCTGAGCGATAACCATCATCTATATCATGATTATTGTAAGCAATCTGATCTGCGTGATTGACTAACTGTGCCTCTAACGATGGCTGTTGTTTTTTAATAAATCTTTGGCCTATTGCCCCTAAATCTTTAGCATTCTTTATAGAGCAATGCTTTAAAATTCCCTCTCGTGTCTCGAATGTTAGATTTAATCCATTAAAATCAGCATACCGTTGCTCCAATAAATCAACAACCCTTAGAGACTGTAAATTATGTTCAAAGCCACCGAAGTCTTTCATACAGGAGTTTAAAGAATCTTGCCCTGCATGTCCAAAAGGAGTGTGTCCTAAATCATGAGCTAGAGCAATCGCCTCAGCAAGGTCTTCATGGCACTTCAAAGTGCGAGCTATTCCTCTTGAAATCTGCGAGACCTCCAATGAATGAGTAAGGCGTGTTCGGAACATATCCCCTTCGTGATTTACGAATACCTGTGTTTTATATTCAAGGCGCCTAAATGCGGATGAATGGATTATGCGATCACGGTCTCTTTGGAAATCGTTTCTAAATTTTGATTCGGGTTCGCGAAATTGCCTTCCTAAACTATGATTAGGGTCTGCTGCATAAGGTTTTAATATGCTCAAAGGTCTTTAAAAATCTTTCTGTAAAAGAGTATTATGAAACTTTTCAATATTATAGTCATTAGTTAGAATAGCCTTCCCTATACCTTGTTGTAAAACAAGATGTATCTGATTTTCTTTTGTTTTTTTATCAAGCTGCATTAAATCAAGAAATTTTTTCTTTGAAATCTCTGGTGGGCTAATAGGAAGATTTGCATGAACAATTAAAGACTTAACCCTTTGATTCTCTTCACTTGAAAGCCACCCCATTTGTTCTGATAAATAAGCAGCCATAACCATACCTGTTGCAACAGCTTCGCCATGAAGCCAATTACCATAACCAGCAGCTGTCTCTATAGCATGTCCAAAAGTATGGCCTAAATTTAAAATAGCCCTTACACCAGACTCGAATTCGTCGGCCTCTACAATATCTGCCTTATTTTGGCAGGAACGAATAACGGATTGAATTAGTAATTGAGAATCTCTTTTCATAATCCCTTCGATATTATTTTCAAGCCATTCAAAAAAACTATAGTCTCTGATTAGCCCATATTTTATAACCTCGGCCAAACCTGCTGACAATTCTTTATCAGGTAATGTTTTCAGTAAGCCTATATCAGCGATAACGCATTTTGGTTGGTAAAAAGCACCTATCATATTCTTTCCAAGCTGATGATTAATCCCAGTCTTTCCGCCAACAGAAGAATCAACTTGGGATAATAAAGTAGTTGGGATTTGAATAAAATCTACTCCTCGCATAAATGTTGCCGCTGCAAAACCAGTTATATCTCCAATTACACCTCCACCTAAGGCGATTAAGGTAACTTGACGATTTGCTTTGTTTTTTAGTAATCCATCATAAATTAGGTTAAGTGTTTCAAGATTCTTAAAGGCCTCACCATCAGGAAGAATAATTGGAATAACGTCTTTTTCAGCTGACAAAATGTTTGTAATTTTTTGTAAATACAAGGGTGCGACTTTATCATTGGTGATAATAGCCACTTTCTTATTAGGAATATGTTTTATAAATAAATCAAAATTTTCTATAAGCCCCTCACCGACATATATCGGATAACCTCTTTGCCCTAAATTTATATTAATAGTTTTCATATTTTTTTAATAAAAGATTCAATTTCATAAGAAATTTCTTTTGCACGTTTGCCTGCGGTCTCGATTATATAGTCAGAAATAGATGAGTAAATAGGATCTCTAAATTCAAATAAACTTTCTAAAGTTTCTTTTAAGTTGCCCTCTTTCAACAAAGGCCTGGATTGATCTCCTGTCATTCTGGCTACTAAATCTTCACAGTTTGATTTTAAATAAACAACATGGCCGTTGTTCGAAAGTAATTTACAATTATTTTTGGATAAAATAACACCACCTCCAGTAGCTAATACAATATTGTTATGGCGTACCAAATCTTTGAGCACGCTCTCCTCTCTCTTTCTAAAGCCAATCTCTCCCTCATATTCAAATATTAAGGGGACCTTTACACCAGTCTTCTCTTCAACAACATGATCACTGTCATAAAAATCTTTATTTAGTGTTTTTGACAATATTCTGCCAATTGTTGTCTTTCCAGAGCCCATTAGGCCAATTAAAAATATATTTTTAGTGTCTTTCAATAGTAATTCTCTATATAAGATATAAATAATAAATAA
>ENA-ORXF01001552-ORXF01001552.1-marine-metagenome-genome-assembly--contig:-NODE-1552-length-14690-cov-3.997400_pt1 | contig 14690 bp, 13 predicted proteins | sample MGYA00237864_ERZ511476 | MGnify/ENA primary metagenome ERZ511476 (study PRJEB26306, sample SAMN06343908) | marine metagenome | isolation source: coastal waters | place: Atlantic Ocean: West Antarctic... | reverse complement strand
TATTTTCAAAAATATTTCTGCGCTTTGGTTCTCGAACTGTCCACTTGATTAGAAGAGCTAATAGAATTCCTGGGAAGCCCACAATCACAAATGTTACTTGCCATGGCCGAAGAGTCCCAATAATTGGTATTGTGATATCCCCTATGGCCGAAACATAGCTTAGTATTGCGCCCCCTAGAACTAGAGCAAACCCCGTTCCAAATGACATCCCAAGCATGTAAAAACCAACTGCTGTGCCTAGTTTCTCTTTTGGAAAATAGTCTGGTATTAATGAGTAAACTGCTGGTGTTAATGTTGCTTCACCAACTCCCACACCAATCCTAGCGATAAAAAGTTGCCAATAGCTCTTAGCAAAACCACACAAACCCGTCATGATGCTCCAAAAAAAGACCCCTATAGCTATAATGTTCACTCGATTTCCCTTATCAACTTGGCGTGCAATTGGAATCGCCATCGAGACATAAAACAATGAAAATGCAAAGCCAATTAAAAGGCTAACCTGGGTATCAGATATATTTAAATCTGATTTAATCGGATCAATTAAAAGCGTCAGTACCTGACGATCAATAAAAGATACGGTAAAAGATAGAGTTAGAATACAAAGCACGTACCATGAGTACTTTGAATTTATTTCTTCTGTATTACTTTCTTGCAATGCGATGCTAGGACTGAGCCCAGTTAAATGTCTTGATTGTCTTTGATCTATCAGTTCCACCGCTATTGATTGTTGTGGTGCCAAGAAAATCATTTCTTCCAAGCATAGTTTTTATTGCAGGAGACTTACCTTTTAACCACCTATCATCCAAGTGATCATAATTTTCAATTGGTCTCATCATTAATCTTGAAAAAGAAATATGCAAGACAACCCTTTTTCCATTTTTTAATCTTGGATAATTCCCATGCCAAGTAGAACCCAGCCAAAAAATCAGCGAGCCCTTTTTACATATAATCGGAATGGCTCCTTTTTCTTCCTCAATCTCTTTGGGGTAGGGCTGCCTTTTATTCTTATGACTTTTAGGCACTATTTTTGTCGGACCTGAAGATAAAACAAAGTCCTCGCAAGCCAAGCAACCTGTAATCATTAATGGATAGTCAGGAAGAGGAGCAGGGGTCCATGCTGAATCTATATGGAGCTCAAAATTTCCTCCACCTTTGGGTCTGATCCCACCTAATAACTGTGAAAGAAGAGCGCCCTTGCCAAGAGCGTATTCAACAGTAGTTAATAATTTTTTGTTTGTAACAACCGCTTCAAAAATTTGATCCCTGCCTAATAGAAGGGCGGCAGACAAACCTTTAAAATCTCCCTCAGACTCAAGACTTAAATCTAAGATTTTCTTTCTAATCGTATTTGTAAATGGATCATCAAATACATTTGGCAGAATGCAATAACCCTCATCTCTCAAGAATTCTAATTGATGCAAAATGCCAAGATCCTGACCTCTATCTGCAATAGATTTTGATATAGACAATGGGGCAGGAGATCTAAATTTTCTTTTAATTGATTTATTTGGTCCCGGTGGGAATTCCTTGACAACCTCTTTCATAAAAATAAAACTTATTTATGGTTTTAGAACTTTCATGCCTGGAGTGTCTGGCATGTAACTATGATCACTTATGATGAGCCCGGCTTCCTCATCTATCACGAAGAAAACTGAAAAATTCCATTTGCTTTTCACCCCTTGGTCAGATTCGGTATTAATGACTCCCTCGATTGCTACTTTGTTGCCTGATGCAATTATGTTTGATAAATTCATCTTTCTTGACTTAGTTTGGCTTGCGATTTTGCCTTCTCCACTATCCCAGAAATCTCTGCTCCCACCTTTTTCCACCACATAATGCTCTTGAATTGGAGCAAATACCTCTAACTGATCTGAATATGAATAACAATTTAGCATTTCTTGATGAGAGCCTCCTGGCAAAGTCCAGGCATTCAACCACTTATCAATTAACTTAATATTTCTTTGCTCTATTTCACTCATTTAATCTAATCTCCTCTAATTGTTTTAATATTTGATCAGCGGATGACAAATCCACAGATCCTCCTGGAACTTCAATATTTATTTTTTTTACTATCTGATTTTGGATAATCATAGAGAATCGCTCACAACGAAATCCAAGATTGAACCTTGTGCAATCCATCTCTAAACCTAGAGAGGTAAAAAAATGGCAATGAGCATCAGCCAACATTGTGATCTTATTTTCTACTTGGCAATGTTTACCCCAAGCTTCCATTACAAATGCATCATTTACGGATACGCAAATAATAGTATCAATGCCATGCATCAAAATTTGATCGGCGTACTTGAGATAACCTGGGATCTGGACTTGTGTACTTTTTGGAGTAAACGCGCCAGGCACAGAAAAAAGTACAACACTTTTATTTTTGAACACCTCATCAGATGAGATTGTTTTTTGAGTATCCCCATCTAAAACTTTAAAAATATTCAACGGAATTGCTTGGTTAATTCCAATGACTCTTGAAGTGTGTGCCGGATTATTCAAAGCTCATCTCACCATTAAATTAAAATATGTTTTTTTAATATATAAGATTAATCTAATAATACAAGTGACAAACCAAAGCTTTTTATCAACTTTATATGGAAAAAGTATTTGTAAGTTCTGTAATACAAGTTATGATTTATATTGAACGTAGTTTATGGGTCCCGATATATCCATTTTATTGATCTTGATGTATCCCTTAAATATTTAGATTTAATATTTTGTTATTGGGGCTCGTATTTACAGTTAAAAAAAAATTAAATATTATTTACGGAAGGGAGAGAATTTTATGTCAGATAAGATTGAAATAGGTATTGATATTGGTGGCACTTTTACTGATATTTTTATCAAGGATCTAAAAACAAATGCATGGATAGTGAACAAAGTTCCATCCACTCCACCCAATTTCAGCAAAGGGTTTATGAATGGTGTTGAGCAAACTTTAAAGCTAGCTAATAAAAATACTCATGATATTCAAAGAATTATTCATGGGACAACAGTTGCTACAAATTCAATCATCACTCAAACGGGAGCAAGGCTTGGCATTCTTTTAACTGAAGGGTGCAGTGACATTCTCCAAATTGGCTATGGATGGAGACCTAAAATGTATGACTTGGACATGGACCCAGTGGAGCCACTGTTCCTTGCATCAAGAAGGCGATGTGTTGGGATCAAAGAAAGAATGGATTTTCAAGGAAGTGTTATAGAGAAATTAAGTATTGCAGACTTAAAATCTAAAGCTAAATTCCTTGTTGAAAAAGAAAAATGTGAAGTATTTGTCGTTTGTTTTCTTCACTCTTATGCAAATCCAGCTCATGAAAAGCAAACAAAGGATGTTTTGCAAAAGCTATATCCAGAAATACCGATTACCCTTTCATGTGAAGTATTGCCCCGAAAAAGAGAGTACAAGAGATTGGTAGTGAGCGGTTTTGATGGTTATGTAAAGCCAATTGTTACAAATTACCTATTAAATCTTGAGTCTTCTTTAAAGGCTGAAGGGGCGAATTGTTCATTTCATGTGATGCAATCTAATGGAGGGGTAAGTGGCATAAGCAATATCTGCAAGAAACCTGTAGGCACTGCTTTGTCAGGCTTAGCGGCAGGAGTTATTGGCGCTGCAAATGTTGGCTTGAACGCAGGACACCCAAATTGTATTAGCTTAGATATGGGTGGAACAAGTACAGACGTTGCCTTGATAAAAAATGGCAAAGCTATAATAACAACCGATGGTGGTTTTGAGGATTACCCTTTAAATCTTCCCATGATAGACGTCAGGACTATTGGAGCTGGAGGCAGTAGTATTGCGTATGTTGATAGCGGAGGCGCACTTAAAGTTGGGCCGGAAAGCGCAGGAGCTTTTCCTGGTCCAGCTTGCTATTCACAAGGTGGTGAGAATCCAACAGTTACGGATGCTAGTTTTGTTTTAGGCTATTTAAATAAAGATACATTTGCTGGATCTTTGGATATAGACATTGAAAAAAGTAAAAAATCAATCCTTCAGAAGATTTGTAAACCACTTGGAATTTCTCTAACAGCAGCCGCTCTTGGCATTCATGAGATAGTCAATTCCAATATGGCTCAAACTCTTCGCCTTGTCTCCATTAAGCAAGGCCATGACCCAAGAGAATTTGTATTAATGCCTTTTGGTGGAGCTGGCCCAATTCATAGTGGAGAGCTAGCAGAGATTTCATCCATTCAAAAGATTTTAATTCCACCCACCCCTGGAGTATTGTCTGCACTTGGCCTGATGCTAGCTCCTATTCAACATGAATCTATGTCCAGCTATGAAAAAAATATAAAAGATAGCTCATGGAGAGAGTTAAAAAATATTTTTAAATCGCTTGATAAGGAATGCGCGGAAAAAATGAAAGAAGATAGGGTCCTTTTAAAAGATGTTCAAAAAAATTACTATATCGAAATGAGATACCTAGGCCAATCTCATGAAATTGAAATACCCATCCCATCAACCATTGATAAAAATGCCATTGAGCAAGCTGCAGAGTTATTTCATGAACTGCATCACAATACTTATAGCTACAATGACCTAACAGCTGAAGTTGAGTTTGTTACCCTGAGATCTGTGCATCAAAAGCACTCAAAAGATGCCTCAATCTTAGAAAAAGTCAAAAGATCTAAAAAAGCTAATATTACAAAAAGCTATAGAGAAGTTTGTTTTTTAGCCAAGGATGGTTTTAAAAAAATCCCAATCTACAAAAGAAATACCTTGTATCCAGGGGTTAAATTGAAGGGTCCTGCCATTATTGAGCAGTCAGATACCACAACACTTATTCACAAAGGTCATTTATTAAAAGTTGATAGTTTTAATAATTTGATTATTGATGTTCCAAAATCTAAATAATGAAAAAAAAAATGAGTTCAGCTGATCCAATTACTACTGAAGTAGTTAGAGGGTTGTTAGATAGTGCAGTTGAGGAAGTCCAGCAAGTACTATACAAAGTATCTCACTCGCCTTTGATTACAGATGCAAGAGACAGCACATCAGCTCTATTTGATGCTACTGGCAGAACAATTGCTCAAGCAACAGCCGTCCCATGTCACTTAGGGTGCTTGCATGACTTAGGGCGAATTTTTGCAAAGGAGTTCAATGACTCTGCTCAAGATGGGGATATATACATTCACAATGACCCATATAATGGGGGTACTCACCTTCCAGATTTAGCAATAGTCTCACCAGTTATAATAAAAAATAAGTTGATTGGCTATGTTGCAACAATGTCTCATCATGCTGATATAGGTGGTTTTGCCCCTGGTAGTGTAAATTTTGCAGCTTCAGATTTATACGCAGAGGGACTCATACTCTCGATGTCCACCTTAGTAAAGGCTGGAAAGATGAATGATAGCTTTTTTGAAACAATCCTCGCCAATAGCAGGGTTCCGCAGAGCTTAAAAGGTGATTTAGGTGGTCAAATTGCTGCTTGCCTCACTGGGGTAAAAAGATATAAGGAAATTATCGCTAAAATTGGAGCAACTCAAGTGGATGAATGCGTTGACTCTCTCTTGGACTATGCAGAAAGAGTAACTAGAAATGAAATTAAAAAAATGCCGAATGGGGAATACTATTGTGAAGATTTTTTAGATGATGATTCTTTGGAGCGTGACTCTAAGCCAGTAAAAATTTGTTTAACTTTAAAAGTGAAGGGTTCAAATTTAGAATTTGATTTCTCTGGAACAGATAAGCAAGTTGATATTGCAATTAACAATGTTCCTTCTTGCCCAAATTCTGTTGTTTATTACGCGGTCAGGACATTGACTGGTGACAGGGTACCAAATAACGAAGGGAGTTTTAGGCCCATCACAATACATCTGCCGAAAGGCTCAATAGTAAATAGTCATTTTCCTGCTCCAGTTGCTGTTAGGGGAATTACATTAAAGAGAGTTGAAGATGTGGTTTGTGGTGCAATGGCAAAAGCACTGCCGAGCAGAATGACGGCTGCACATAGTGGTCAATACACTATGGTAAATTTTGTTGGCCAAGATGCAGATGGTCATAGGATTCAAGGGCATTTAGGAGGCCCTTATGCTGGAGGTCATGGAGCTAGATCTAATAAAGATGGTATTGATGTTACAGAACATGGGGCTACCAATGGCTCACCTGTACCCTTGGAGGTAAGCGAATCAAAATTACCAGTCCTATTTAAAAAAAGTCTTTTGTGGACTGATTCAGGTGGCGCTGGTACTTGGAGAGGAGGGCTTGGATATACCGCTGAAGTAGAATGGAGGGGCGGTGATTGCTATGGCTCTTTTAGAAGGGACAGAATGAAATTTAAACCATGGGGTATTGAGGGTGGCCATTCCGCACCTTTATGCAAAACTGTTGTTATCAGTAAAAATAAGAGCATGTCTTTGCCAGGTAAAATCGATAGTCCTTTAGTTCATGGCGACATTATTAAAATTCATACTACTGGAAGCGGAGGATTTGGCGATCCTAAAAAAAGAGATCCGGCCTTGGTGCTTGAAGACTTATTAAATAATAAAATATCTGCTGTCGCTGCAAGAAAAACATACAAAGTGTCTATAAAAAATATGACAGTTAATCTCAAAGAGACTGCAAAGCTTAGAAGGCAATAAGATGTCAACTCTCTCAAAGAAAACTGTAGTTATTACCGGAGCTGGCAAAGGCTTGGGTTCAGCCTATGCAAAATATCTAGCTGCTCAAGGCATGAATATACTTGTTAACAATAGAAAGCATCCAGATAAAATTAATAGCGCGGATCAGGTTGTGCAAGAAATCAAAGAAGCCGGTGGAAATGCAGTTGCAAATTATCTCAGTATTGAAGATCCAGATAGTGGAAAAGAAATGCTAGAACAATGCTTGGATGAGTTTGGCTCTCTTGATTGTCTGATCAATAATGCAGGCATCACTGAAGGGCGAACATTCAATAAAGTAGTGCTAGATGATTTTAATCATGTCTTAAATGTAAATTTGACTGGAACAATAAATGTTACGCACCCTTGCTTTCAGCATATTTACAAACAAAATTCAGGAAGTATAATTTTTACAACTTCCGGTGCAGGGCTATACGGTCAACATGGGATGCCCGCATATTCTTGTGCAAAGGCAGCTATTATTGGTCTGGCTTTATCTTTGCACCTTGAGTCTCTAAGTAAAAATATAAATGTAAATGTTGTCTCGCCCTTTGCCCTAACAAATATGACAAAAAATCTTTTAACTGAAAGTCAGTCAGCAAAATTTATTCCAGATAAAATTTCTCCTTTGCTGGGATTTTTACTCAGGTCATCCGATGTCTCAGGAAATATTTTTGTTGCTGGAGGTGGCAAGTTCAAGGTAGCTAAGATGTTTGAAAATACCGGGATCAACCTTTCGGAAGATGATAATATTTCAGAAGATAGCCTCTCTAGACATTTTGGCTCGTTGACAGACCTGAGCAATCTATTCAGCCGAAAAGATGCATCAGAATGCTTTGATGCACTCTAATCAAAAGGTTTTTTGACCCTTAAAGGTAAATATTTCTTTCTCTCGCCATGCTAGGTAATATTGACCAGGAAGAGATAATTTTTCTGTTTGATTGAGCTTTATCGCAGCTCTCAAAGGCCAGTAGGGGTCTCTCAGCATCTCTCTTGCTAAGTATACAAAATCAGCTTTATTGCCAGAGATAATTTCTTGGGCATGCTCTGGTTCTGTAATTAGTCCAACCGCAGCAGTTTTAATTTTAGCCTTTACTCTGATGGTTGCAGCCGCCTCAACTTGGTATCCTGGCTCCAGGGGTATCAGACATTCAGTTTGTTGCTTATCTCTATCTTCGATTAATTCCTTTGCTATAGCCACAGCATTTGGAGAGGTACCTCCAGAACTAACATCAATGATATCCACGCCTCTTTTTTTTAACTCTTTGCTTAACAAAATTGAGTCATTGAGATTCCAACCTCCTTCGATCCAATCCGTATATGAGATCCTGAAAGTTAATACCTTTCCTTTGGGCCAAACCTTTCTGATTGCGTCAGCAACTTCTAAACACAACCTTATTCTGTTTTTAATGCTTCCGCCATATTCATCATTCCTTTGATTTGATAGGGGGCTGTAAAATTGATGTAGTAGATACCCATGTGCAGCATGCACTTCTATTAAATCAAAATTTGCCTTATTTGCTCGCTCTGCAGCTTTAGCAAATAAGGTAATAATTTTTTTAATATCATTTTTTTTCATTTGCTTTGGCTTAGGAGAATTTTTTTCAAAGGAGATGGGACTAGGAGCAATAGTTTGCCATCCTTGATTATTCATTAAGAGAGGCTGCAAGGGCGCTAAGCCATTTTGGTTTAATGGAGTTGTGTAGCTCGCTTTTCTACCTGCATGGGCTAACTGTATTCCAGGAACAGAACCTTGATCTCGTATAAATGATGAAATTTTTTTCAGTTGCTTGATATGAGCATTCTTCCATATCCCTAAATCATTTGGACAAATTCTTCCTATTTTTGATATTGCAGCAGCTTCTGTTAAAACCAAGCCTGCTCCACCAACCGCTCTAGAACCTAAGTGAACTAAGTGCCAATTATTAGCATAACCGTCAATAGATGACGTTTGCACCATTGGGGAGACTGCAATTCTATTTAAAAAATTTATAGATCTGATCTTGAGGGGATCAAATAAATTGGGCATTGTTACCTATGATAGTAAAAAGAATTTTTTGTCCTCTGATTTTAGTTTTTGTCCCTGTTTGGGATCAAATTCTTCCACACCCATGGCGGCCATTAACGTAGCGCGGTTGTAGTAATCTCTCCATTGATCTACCTTGCCATCTCTTACAGTCATAACCCTGGCTGTTGGTATATATCCATGGCCGCCTAGCTCAGTATCAAAATCATCAATGCACTCACACATATACGTATCGCCAGAGACCGAAAAGGTCTGAACTTCAATCTTTAGTCTTGTGCAGGTAGACATCAACCTAGCTAAGTGGACTCTAAGTTTATCGTGACCCTGAGTCTTTTCAGCATTCATCATGCTCCATAGATACCCATCTTCTTGCCAATTATCTAAAACAGCTTCCATGTCGAGTGTTTCCCAAGCATTGAACATTTTCTCAACAACTTTTACAGTTTCATCGCTCATTATTTCTCCTAAAATTTGAACTATCTAATAAATATATATTAGTAAGTTTAGTTGAGCAAGTTACAGAGAGAAATATTATCTTTGAATCAGAAGTGCGGTACCAGCTCCAGCTGCTCCGCTTGTTGCAACAACACCCAAAGAAAGATCTTTTCTTTCCATCTCATCCAATAATGAAGACAGCATAATAGAGCCAGTTGCGCCCATCGGATGGCCGAGAGCTATACAGCCACCATTTACATTTAACTTATCCTCAGGGATATCTAGTTCTTTTGCAGCAAAGATTATAGTAGAAGCAAATGCCTCATGAATTTCAAATAAATCAATATCTTCGGTGGTTAGATTCTCATTTTTCATCAATTGCTTTGTAGCTTCTACACACCCTGAAAGTACAAGCAAGGGATCATCGTTAACAACCGAAACTGCTTTAATCAGTCCTCGTGATTTATATTTATTCGATGTAGATGAGCTTGAGCTAGATAGCAAGGTGATTGATGCAGCATCAGCCATTGCAGGTGAATTTCCAGCAGTATGAATGTGTGATATTTCTGCTAATTCTGGAAAGTGCTGCAATTGCATTTGGTCGACTCCATTCCTGCCAAGCTCTTCAAAGCTTGGAATTAAAGAACTTAAATCCTCAATACTTGTTGCAGGCCTAATGCATTCATCGTCAGTGCATAAAAAATCTTTTGTGGGATTAAAAATTGGCACTATCGATTTAAAGTAACCATTTTTTTGGGCGTTTGCTGCTTTTTGCTGGCTATTGAATGCTTGGATATCAACTTCGAACCTATTGATTTTATTCACTGAGGCGATTAAATCTGCACCACTGCCCATCATGAATATTTTTGATTTTAGAGCAATGTTTACATCAGTCCATATTGCAGCATTATCAGACAACATCGGCACTCTTGACATCATCTCAATGCCACCTGCCATAATCATATTACTTTGACCTGAAGCAATTTTTAAATAGCCTATATTGATTGCGTCTAAGCTTGAAGAGCAAAACCTATTAACTGTAAGCCCAGAGACGTGATCAGGATATTGGGAGTATAGGGCTGAAGATTTTGCAATATTCCCTGCTTGCTCACCATGCTGTGTGACGCAGCCCAAGATCACTTCATTTAACTGCTCTGGATCCAATATCTCATTAATTGAATAATGCTCATACAGAGCGTTTAAAAGCTCATAGGGATTTAAATCATGGAGACCGCCTGATTCTTTGGCTCTGCCTCTTGGCGTGCGAACCGATTCAAGTATATAAACAGGGTTCAATTTCTTATCTTAGAATTTCATTCATTTGAGCCCATGTTGCATGGGTACCAGAGCAGATTTGCTGGGGAAGGGGCAAGGTACAGATAGGACCATTTGCTATATTTGCAGCGTCAAATAACACGCATGCAGAACTCTTTTTATTTACATCAGTGATTATTGAAACTAAATATCCATCGTCCTCTGAGGATGAGTGCAGCCTAGGTGCAAAGCAAACCTCGCTTCCAAAAATTCCTTTGCCAAACTGATATGTTTCACATTTGCCGTTTACATGATCGTGTTTAGTTAACCCATCAAATGTAAACCAACCCTTAGTTGGCATCATGCTGTATGTAAATTGATGTTTTTGACAAGCATATTTTTGGTTGATGGCTCCAAATTCAATAACCTTATCATCAAGTGATTCTTCGATGGTTTCACCAGTCTTAAGATTAAATCTCCACCTATGAAGCCTAGGCTTAAGTAAGTGGTTGTCTAAAAATGCCATCATTCTCTCTAAGCCATGGGGCGCACCTTCATAGTTACCTGGCTCAGGGTTTTCTTGAAAATAACCTTCCAGAATTATCTCATCACCACTTTCATACGCATTATTCCAATGCAGACAATAAGTTGGACTAGCTTCAAACCATTTAATATCTTTTGCAGAGCCATACCTTGGAATGATTGCAAATCTTGATGGAAGGTCATGTAGTTTAGTTGCATGAACGCCACGCTTTAATAATTCGGCGTCCCAAAATAAGGGAAGGTCATTTAATATAGAAAAATTTTCTGTAAAAGCCATGTCATGAGGAAGGCGAGGACCAGGAAGGGGAATAGGGGTGTAATGCTTTAAAATATTTTCTTGGTCTACCACTCCATAATGCATAAAAGGAGCTTGTTTTGAGTAATTAAAAAATAATAACTCTCCTGTCTTTAGATCAACTTTTGTATGAGCTGAAATTCCATCTATTGGAGCCCAATCTACCTTTCCAGCTGGATCTAAAGTCAAGGGATCCATGTTATATCCATCCCCACATTGATAGAATGTCGTTAAGACTTTTCCATTATGGACAACCACATCTGTTGATGAGGTATCTTTTAAACAACCTTGAGCTCCCCATCCAGGTAATTCCGATGCTCCGGGCCTTTCCATTAAACCAGCCCACTTAGATTTTTGAAATTTTTCCTCTACTTGGAAACCCTCAGTTTGAATAAATCGATTTCTGTAATCTGCTTTACCATTCTCAAAAACTATAGAATGCAGCATTCCGTCACCATCAAAAGGGTGAAATCTTCCTATTGGTTCATGTACTTGATTTTCAGTATTCCTTATATAAATACCCTCTATATCTTTGGGTATCTCACCTATTGATTGGAGATTGATTACATTAAATTCATCATAAAAAGTTTCCCACGCACCTTGCATATAGGGATGATCTTTAGTGGAAAGAGTGGATTCAACTGTTTTTACTTTTGTAATTTTCATTATTTATGTATTTTTCCATTCCACTTCTAGCTCTGATGCAATATCTTCGAGGGATTCGATCTTATTCGAGAATCCAACACCTTGACCTGCTGACCAAATATCTTTCCATGCACTAATTTTTTTCTGTGATCCTGAGATATTAAAGCCTTCATCATTCGATTCAAGATTATCAGGATCAAGATTATTATTAATAATACTATCTTTGAGGTAATAGGCATTAGCACCAGTAAATAAATTTGTTATCCTGAGATCTGTGCTCTTTGATCGAGTCACCATATCCTTGTATTCCTTCACAGCGATACTTTCTTCAGTTGCGATGAATCTTGTTCCCATGTAACAAAGATCTGCACCAAGACACTGAGCAGCTTTAATGTGACTACCCTTAGATATAGAGCCAGCTAAAACGACAATACCATCAAAAAATTCTCTTACATGAGAGGTAAATACAAATGGTGATAGTGTGCCTGTATGACCACCAGCACCAAAGGTCACCAAAGCAAGACCATCGGCTCCATAGTCTACACATTTCTTTGCATACTCTACTGTATTAACGTCAGCTATCACAACACCACCATACGAATGAACTGTTTCTAAAACTCTAGCAGGGCTACCCAAAGCAGTTATGACGATAGGCGGTTGAAATTTTGCTACTAAAGCTAACTCATCTTGAAATCTATCATATGTTTTATGTGCAATCATATTGAATGCCCAAGGCTCACCATCAAGACTTGAGGTGATTTTATTCATCCATGACTCAAGATCATCAATGGTTCTTGCGTTAGGGCCCGGGAAAGAACCCACAAGACCAGCTTTGCAGCTAGCGATGACTAAGTCTGGTCCAGATACAAGAAACATAGGCGCAACGATAACGGGTAGTCGCAATGATTTTAAAATTTGCTGTTTATCCATTTATTTTATTAGTGCTGATTCATATTTATAACAGTTGAATTATACAGTATTATATAACTTGCACAATTAAACTTAAAGAGAAAAAAAGATGATAAGCATGATAATTAGCACACTAATTTTAACGTCTGGATGCATTTTAATCCTATGGGTCGTATCAATCCTGATAAAGGATATTAGCATTATAGATACCGCTTTCGCTCCAATTATTTTGGTTGTATTACTTCAAGCAATATATTTATCTGATTCAAATTACACTATTAAAGCTATTTTATTTAGCGCGATAGCACTCTGGTCTATGAGACTAACTTATGTGATGTTACAAAGAAAACTAGGTCATGGAGAAGATGTTAGATATACAAAGTTACGTGAATGGAAAAAACCAGGTTTGAGTTTAAATATATTTGTTTTAAAGCAAGTATTTCTTTTACAAGGAATAGTAATTTGGTGTGTGACCCTACCTATTCAATTTATCTTAAGCAGCCCAGCATCCACTGATTTAAATTATATTAATTTTGTTGGGTTAGTCATTATCTGCATCGGTTTTCTATGGGAGCTAATTTCTGATTATCAGTTAGATCAATTTAAAAAAACCTCTCCCAAGCCTACAGATTTTCTAAGAGCTGGATTATGGTCTTATAGTCGACATCCAAACTACTTTGGAGAAATATTTTTCTGGTGGGGCGTTTTTGTATTCTCTATAGTAAATTTATTTTCGTTGGTTTCCGTTGTAGGCCCAATTCTTTTTACGTACCTAATCATCAACATTACTGGCGTAAGGACAATGGACAAAAGAATGGGCAAAAACTATTCTGGATACACTGAGTATATGCAAACTACAAATGCTATTATCCCTAAGTTATTTTCTTCTTAGCAACCAAAGATCAACTTTTATGACTTCAACACCTCTCCATTCTCCGCAAGAAATAGGAAAAGCTATTTTGAATAGCCCTGTGGAATTTGCGCTTCAAATACTTGGAGATAAATGCACTTTGCTTATTTTAAAAAATATTTGGCTTGGTAAAAGAAGATTTGAAGATTTTATAGTTGAGATCGGTGTATCCAGAGGAACCCTCTCCTCAAGGTTAAAATTTCTTGTTGAGCATGGCGTTATTTATAAAGATGTATACCAGTCTGCCCCCAAAAGATATGAATATAAATTAACAGATAAGGGCCTTGGAACTTATCCAATTGCCTCGTACCTTTGGCAATGGAATAACGAATGGACAGAAAACCCCGATGTACCCGATGAGTTAATTCACACTTCCTGTAACAACTATCTTGAGCTCTCAACAAATTGTTCTTACTGTAAGGTTCCAGTATCGATCTCAGATGTGCAGTTTAAAATTACAAAGAATATAAATTTTTCTAAAGTACCGGTATTTAAATCGAGAAGAAGTGAAAAATCTACACTCTCAAAGGATCCAATTTTTCGGATTGAGGATTTGCTAGGGGATAGATGGACTGGCTTAGTCTATTCGGGTTTTCTGTATGGACTTAGGAGATTTGACCAGTTCAATGATGCCTTAGAGATTTCTACTAATATCTTAGCTGATAGACTTAAAAAATTTCTTGATTCGGGGGTAATTGAAAAAAGAATATACCAACATAAGCCTGCAAGGTATGAATATAAACTTACAAAAAAAGGGAGAACTGGTTACCTTTCTGCTATTCACCTGCATTTTTGGGCAAATAAATGGATGCTAAATGCATACAATAACCCGATATCTCTTATTCATCTTCCTTGCAGTAAGCCTCTAACGATTAACACCACATGCATAAAGTGCAATGAAGTGGTTGATCCCTCTAAGGTTTCACTCCCAAGCACATCTAAATTACACTCTGCTTGATACTTTCATTATTAGACTTATACTATTTATATGAATAATAGAGTATATATTTTAGGCGGATATCAGACTGATTTTGCTCAAAATTGGTCTAGAAATGAATTAGACCTTT
>ENA-ORXF01001551-ORXF01001551.1-marine-metagenome-genome-assembly--contig:-NODE-1551-length-14704-cov-8.042387_pt1 | contig 14704 bp, 12 predicted proteins | sample MGYA00237864_ERZ511476 | MGnify/ENA primary metagenome ERZ511476 (study PRJEB26306, sample SAMN06343908) | marine metagenome | isolation source: coastal waters | place: Atlantic Ocean: West Antarctic... | reverse complement strand
ATTCATGACCGTGTTGAACAGGGTAAAATAGATTATAAAATTGATATAAATTTAATTTTGCAAGAATTAAATGATACCTAATTTTCATTCTAAATTGATTAGCTATTTGATAATTATCGAACGGTAGTTTAGTCACAGCTTCTTAGATTATAATTGTCCACCATGATCGGTAATGGTATTTAATTGAAAGGTTTAGAGAACGGGAGTAAAATACCTATATCTAAACTAAAATACAATAAAACCACCTTGAACCTTAATTAACTGGAAAACACAGTAAATGAAAGTTGATTCTAAAATATATATTGCTGGTCATAATGGCTTAGCAGGCTCAGCGATACTAAGAAGCTTAAAAGAATCTGGTTTTAAAAATATTCTTATAAGAGATCATAATGAGTTAGAACTTACCGATCAACTAGCGACATCAAATTTTTTTAAAACTGAGAAACCAGAATATGTTTTTTTAGCAGCAGCAAAAGTAGGTGGCATTCATGCTAATGCTACATATCCGGCAGAATTTTTTTTTCAAAATGTGTCAATCCAAACAAATATTTTACAGCAGTCGTATTTAAATAATGTTAAAAGACTTTTATTTTTAGGTTCAAGTTGCATCTATCCCAAAGATTGTAAGCAACCAATTAAAGAAGAATATTTACTATCCGGTCCTTTAGAAAAAACAAGCAGTCCTTTTGCAGTTGCTAAAATATCGGGTATTGAAATGTGCTCAAGCTACAACCGTCAATACAATACAAAATACCTGGCTGCAATGGCAACAAATCTCTATGGCCATGGTGATAATTATGACCTAAAGAATGGACATGTAATGGCAGCTCTAATTAGAAAATTCTATGAAGCTAAAAAAGAGAATAGTCGGAGTGTGACGGTATGGGGTTCAGGTAATCCTAAGCGCGAATTTATATATAGTGATGACTTAGCAAAAGCATGCATTTTCTTAATGTGCCTTTCCGACGAAAAATTTGACTCCCTTCTTCAAGATGATTCAGGTACTAAACCATACCCAACTATTAACATTGGTACCGGTGAAGAAGTAAGCATTAAAGACTTAAGCTTGCTAATTTCAAAGATTACGGGCTATACAGGAGAAGTAGTTTTCGATGAAACTAAGCCTGATGGTGCTTTAAGAAAATTATTAGACGTTAGTATACTTAAACAATTAGGGTGGTCATCAAAGATTTCAATTTCTGAAGGAATAGAAAAAGCACTTCAAGAATTTAATACCCCTTAATACAATTATATATCTGTCATTTTATTAGAATCTTTTTATAAATTTCTTTTTGCCATTTAATTGTATTTTTTAATCCTACGTCTAATGGAATAAATTCATCTTTACCAAAATCTTTTTTAATTAATTCTAGGCTTGATGATACATCTTCCGGAGCGCCGCTTTTTAGAACACTTGATGGAAATTCCACTGGAACTTTTAATATTAACCCTATCATTTTTGCAAGGTCAGCAATGTTAGTTCTTGAGTTCCCAGCAACGTTATAGACTGATTTATTCCCTTTATAAATTATATTTAACATAATTTCAATTGCATCCGTGATGTAACAATATGTTCTTAATGCCTCGCCCATGTCTTGTAATAATATTTTTTTTGTTTTAATTGCTCTTTGAATAAATTGATTTATTACTCTTTGATCTTCAGCTTTTGTCCCAGGACCATATGCTAATGATAATCTTGCAGAGCTAGCATTTATACCCATCTCTCTATAAATGTTACATATTGTTTCCCCAGCTCTTTTTGCTTCGATATATGAAGCTCTCGGATGGTATGGGTCTGTTGTACCAATATATTCTTCTTTATGTGGCAGGACCTTATTTCCGCTGTATACTTCGCTTGTACTTACATATAAAAAACTACCATTTTTTTCCAAAAGACTAAATAAGCTAAGAGTACTTGTTGTATTCAATTGCATTGTTGGAATCTTATTTGCTAAAAATCTACCCGGCTGACCATATCCAGCTGCATGAATAATTATGTCATGTTTTTTAATTGTATTAACAAATTTTGAATCTGTTAAATCGCCTTTTAAAATACTAATCCCATCCATAGAAGCAAAGTTTTTTATTAAGGCAGTTGAATTAGAGTTAATTATTCCGGTAATCTTTATTTTAATTCCCATCAATTTTAGTCGAGAAAAATATGAGAGAAAATTAATACCCACAAGGCCAGATGCTCCAGTAATTAAAATTGAAACTCCATCAAAAAAATTATTGAAATCTAATTTTTCAGATAGATAATTTGCATCTTCATTAATTAATGTTAAATATTTATTAGGCATTGATTAGCTTCTTTAATTCTTTTGATATATTTTTTGAGGTAAAACCAATCGCATTATCATGCTGCTCTACTGACCCATAGTTTCTTAAAAATTCTCTTGGCACCCCAATACTTTTAATTATAATAGACTTTAGCTCAAGGCTTTCTATAATTAAATTCGACATTGTCCCGCTATAAAATGGTTCTATAACCATAATTTTCGACTTTTTCTCCATGCTTTTTTTTAAAGCTTTACTATCAAATGGGATAATTGTTGAATAATATAATATATCCACATCTTCACCTTCTGCCGCTTTTAAAACAACATCCAACACTGGCCCAATGGCAATAATTGTTATTTTATTTCCTTTTTTTAGTAAATTTGCTTTTCCAAATTTAACTTTATTACTTTTTATATTAGATTTTTCGCTGAGTCTAAAATATGAGGGCTTACCATTTTTATAAATTTCCCTAAAAAGAGAGTCAAATTCGGCTGGGTGACCTGGAGTTAATATCTCCATCCCTGGGATATTTTTGAGTAATGCAACATCGGCTGGGCAGTGATGGGTGCATCCAAGTGATGCATAATCGTATGATGCACCTACGCTTACTAAATTACATCCAATATTTTGATATCCAAAGTCAATTTTAATCTGCTCGAAAGCTCGCTCAACAAGAAACGGTGCAATTGTATGAATTACTGGGATCAACCCTGAGCGAGACATTCCAGATGCAACTCCGATGGTTGATTGTTCTAAGATGCCAATATTCATAACCCTATTCGGGTATTTTGCAATTGAATTTCTAAATCCAAACACACCAATATCACATAAAAGTAATGATAATTTTTTATCTTTTTTTATTAAGGATTCAAATGTACTTACAAATTGCTTACGCATTTTAATTTAATTCCTCTAAAATCAAATCTAGCTCATCTTTATTTGGACTTCTTCTGTGCCATGCATGTGAATTTTCCATCATCTTGACTCCACGACCCTTTATAGTTTCAGCAATAACAATAAAGGGCTTATTTTTTTTATAGGATTTGTAGGAGCTTTTGATTTCTTTATGGTTGTGCCCATCAATAGTTTTTACTGCCCAACCAAATGAAAGAAATTTTTCTTTAAGATTTAATAATTTTATAGCTCTATCCCCAGAATGATTCATATCTAGGATACAGCAAAGATTATCTAATTTATGTTCTGCTGCGAGTAGAACCGATTCCCATATTGAACCCTCATTGCATTCACCATCACCAATCAAACAGTATATTTTATTATCTATATTAAGTATTTTTGAAGACATTGCCATGCCAACAGATATTGCTAAACCATGACCAAGTGAACCGGTTGAAGCTAAAACATTTGGTAGTTTATTCGAATCTGGATGGCCACCTAATTTACTGTGATATTTTGAAAATGAGCCAAATTCTTTCAAAGTAATTTTTTTATTTTCTAATAGCATTGCATATAAAGCCAAAGAGCCATGACCCTTGCTTAAAATAAATTTATCTGAAATTTTTTGATTTCTTGGGTAAACGTTAATAGATTCTTTAAATAAAACCCACAGCAAATCCATTATTGAGTATGCGCTTGGAACGTGGCCTTCTTGGCTACTGTAAGAAACTTTTGCAATTTCTTTTTTTAAAAAGTTTATTTGCTTATGGGGTGAAGTTTTTATTATATTTCCCATATATATATCTGCCCTAATTTGAACTTTTTTAGTCTCGTCTGATCATTATTATAACAAAGTATAGCCTCATAGAACTCAATAAAATGTAAAGCAATCTAGAAATAGTTGCATATTAATTTCTAAATAAAATACATATATTTTACCTCCTAGAGTAGTTAATAAATGTGTATGATGTACTTTATTAACATTTAATAATTTATTGTGTGAGGTTACTATGTATACAGAAGAGCATACTCAAATGTTGATCCAGATAGCAACACTTCTTGATCTTGAATATGAGGAGGTTAAAAAATTTATTGAGTTAATGCTTGGCGGATATAACTTTGAAGATGGAGTTAATGGCTGCTCATTAACAACTGATGAATGTAAATTAATTTTAGTTGAGATTCAGAAAAGAAAACCAAAAGACCAAGCTTGATCCGTAATTAATTCAGATAGCGAAAGTAATTATTTTGCTTCTGTATTTATTAATCAGCATCTCTAAAAGCTATTTAACTTTTCCTTACATCCCAAATCTAAGCTTAAACATTGTGAAAATAAAAGTAAGCACAAAAATAAATAGATTTCTTTTTGTGCTTCCATACATGCGTTTTTTAAAAGAAAAGGGTACTTCTTTAATCCTTATGTTTGGCTGATTTTGACAAACTTTATAAATTATTTCTTCAACAATATCAAAATTTTTTGCCTTTAATTTTAAGGGCTTAATGTCTATTGTTCGGTAAATCTTGAAACTATTAGAAACATCTTTACATGGTATAGATAAGACATATGCATAGGTCCAATTAAGAATTCTGCTCATTAAAATTAATGATAAACTATTTTCTGTTTTTCCATTACCAACGTATCTTGAAGCCACAACAATTTCATACTCATGCCTAAATTTTAATAATTTTGGAATGAATTCTGGTGTATGGGATCCATCAGCATCCATAAATAAAATATACTGACCATGAGCTTCATCAATCCCTATTCTTATGGCTGATCCGTATGAATTATCACCTTTACGTTTTAAGTATTTTATTTTATATCTTCGACACAAAGCTTCTGTTTTATCTAAGGGTTTGATAGTATCTACAACTAAAACTTCATATGTTAATTTAGTTAATTTAATCGTTTGAATAAGTCTTGGTAAAAGATGAGCTAAGTTTTCTTCTTCGCAGTAAGCCGGAATAACTACACTGATATCTTTATTTTTACTATTTCTCACAACTAGCCACCCATTGAATCATATCTTTAATGCCTTGTTCTTTGTTAACTAACGGTTCCCAATTAAAAGTTTTTTTGGCCTTAGTATTATTCGCTACAAAAACTTTCTGATCATTTGGTCTCCATGGAAGCCGATTAAAGTTTAGCTGAATATCCAATTCAATCTCTAAAGTCTTAAAAAGCTCTAATAAAGACAAACTATTTTTCATGCCTCCACCAATATTGAATGCTTGTCCTGCACATGCACTTCCATTATCTATGGCTTTGAAATAACAATTGACTAGATCACTTGAAAATAAAACATCTCTAACTTGCTTACCATCTCCTGAAATAGTAAATGGTTTTGTAAGTTTTCCTTGTTTAATAAGAAGTGCTTGGCTTATAAACCAACCAATCCAACCTTGGTCGGAAGTGCTAAATTGCCTAGATCCAAAAATAGAAGAATGCCGAAATACAATAGTATTAAGTCCATAATTACGATGATAATCCAACATATATTGATCGGCTGAACCTTTTGAGCAACCATAAGGGGATCTAAAATCCAAGGGAACATGTTCATCAAAACCATTACTGTAGTCGGTAGGTTTATAACGCATTGCACTTTCCTCGTAGCGGAAACTCTCAAGATCTCCATATACCTTATTTGTTGACGAGTAAATGATAATGGCAGAAGAACTAGAAATGCGAAGACTTTCTAGCAAGTTAATAGTTCCTAATACGTTAATTTCAAAATCCTGCCTTGGGTCTTTTAGAGATGTTGTCATAGCAACTTGACCTGCTAAATGAAATATAACGTCAGGATTTGAGTGCAATAAGGCCTTATCAACATCTTCAGCGTTACGAATATCAGCTTGAATAAAACTAAAATCACCAAAATTTTTCAACCAAATTAGATTTTCAGATGAGCCCAATCTCGACAAATTATCAAAAACTGTAAGTTTATGGCCACGTCTCAACACTTCCCTTGCTAAATTAGAGCCAAGAAAGCCAAAGCCACCAGTGATAAAAAAATGCATACTTATTTACCTTCTTAAAGATTTCTCAAATTCTATAGTTTTTAACAAGCCAGATTCTAAAGTATATTGAGGTTTCCAACCTAATTTGAGCAAGTTAGAAATATCAATCGTCGATGCCATGATTTCATTCCCACGATAACGGATAGCACCAAAATTAAGCTTTGTATCTTCACACTTAGATAATTCTTTGATTAATTTAACTAAAGATTTAATTTTAACATTGGAACCACTCCCCACTTCATATTCATAGAATCCATTTTTTTGACTAGACATATGCTTAAGAATAATTATAAAAGCATTAACAACATCATCTATGTAAATAAAATCTCTTTTTTGTTCTCCTGCTGTCAAATTTATTTCTTCGGAATTGTTAAGCATCTCTTTTATCATCATGGCGACAAATTTAGAAGGGTCGTCTCCAGGTCCGTAAAAATGTTCAAGTGCAACATTTACACAGGTTAAATTATTTGAATAAGTCTCAAGCCAAGAAAGAAATTGTTTTTTTGAGAGGCTGTAGTGATTAATGCGCTTATCTAAAATAGTATCAGTATTGATAAAGCATTTAACATTAGAAATTGATGCGGCGTAAATTATTTTTAAGGGCAATAATAAATTTGCTTCAATAGTATCAATAGGATTTTTTTCAAGGCGCCCATAATTAGTAGCACAATGTAGGATGCAATCAATTTGACAATCTCTAAAATAATCAATGAAATTTACATTTTCAAGCTCGACAAGATTTATTTTCTTTAAGATACCGTTAAGTCGAAATAAGTCTGAAGATTCTCTTTTTAAACAATGAGTCTCGTATCCTGAAGCAACTAATAACTTAACGACGGCAGCCCCTAAAAATCCAGTTGAACCAGTAACAAATATTTTTTTCATAAAATTAGTTTACCCTTAGATCTGCATGGCACCCGTACATTAATTTTTTTATTGTTGTTATAAATTAATTCAACTTTAAATACAGTACAAGTGTCCATATAGTTATTTTCTGGGATTAAAATAGAAAATTCCTGATTAACTTTATAATCTAACTGATTTAGTCTTTTATCAGTATTAATAAATTTTTTATGTTCATCATTAAGAATCCCAATATTACCAAGCCCTTGAATAGGCAATGTAGTTAGGGATCCGTAATAATTTTTTTCAATAATGATATGTAGCATAATATTTTGAAGGGTAATTGGTGTTGATAAGTTAAAATCTACCTTTATAAATTTAGTATTTTGAGAAAAGTTCTCAATTGGATTAAAATTCTTAACAGTATTATTACAGCCTACCGAATTATTTGGACAGAATTTCGAATATGATGCTGAAGCATTCACGTTTGATGGGTTAACTGGTTTATATTTTTTTGGAATGAACATTCTCCAATCCCCAAACCAATCATCAAGATTATAATATTCATCAAATATTTGCATAATTTCGATATGTCTTGGATCAGGAGTGTTCCCAGTCTTGTAAACATCACCAGAAATAAAAACTTTGTGTAACTTATTGTTAGTTAATGAATTCATTAATTTACCCCAATCTTCTTGAGTTCTATTTACAGCGGCGCCTGGAGAAGCGAATGGTGAAGAAGTTTTTGTTTCAAGGTGTATGACCGCATCAAGGTCAGAGATTATAGCAATTTGATCATTCGGGTTAGCATTTAAGTTTATTAATGCAACACCATCCGAAGCTGATTTATTGGTTAATTTATTATTTACAATATCTGGAATTCTAATACTTAGTGCATTGATTATCTTGTTAGGTTGAAGTGTTTGAAATAAAGTAAGTACGAAAATAAAAGATACCATCATCACAATTGATAGGTTTTTAATCTGAAATAAATTAGCCCTATTATTTTTTTCTAGAAGTTTACTAATAAAAATAGCAAGTAAGATGAGTGATGGGTAAAGAGTTTGTAATAGATTAAAATCATGCGATCTGTTCAAATAATAAGTAGAAATTCCCAACCCAAAAATGGCAACAAAAAAAGCAACTTTATCTATCGCGTCTCTATTCCCTAATAAGATAGAATTAAATCCAATATAGATCCCATATAGATATACTAAAAAAATCAGATTCCAAGCATTAAAAAGTGGCATTGGCAGACTGAAGAAATATGCTGAACCAAAAATGGCGGGTAATTGGAGAAATAAACTCCAATCTGGAAATTTGTTTGATTGGAAATAAATAAAGCTTGAAAATAGAAAAATTGTTAAAGTTAGTATCGCTAAGGAAATAAATGTATGCTTAATAAAATCTTTAATAAAGCCTCTTACGTTATTACCAATTAATCTTTCATACAAAATATAGATATAAAACGATAAAAAGCAGATAACACCACTATCAAAATTCCACAATATTGAAAGAGAAGATATAAAAGTAATTAGTAAATATAAGTTTCTTTTGGGAGTTAGGATGTAGGTAAATACTAAGTATAAAATTATTGCAGGAAATATTATTCTGATTGGTCTATAAGCATAATAAAGATCAAAGTTTCCAATATTTATATCAAAAGGCCCAATAAAAAAAGTAATGTAACTAAAAAAAATAATTGAAATGAATGCTAAGAAAGTAACGAGATTATTATTAATAATTTTACGTAAACCTAAAAATATTAAGGAGTAACTTATTGTAGTTAATGCAGACATAGTTAGAGTGAAACTTGTTATATTGACATTGATTAATTTAAAAATTGGGTACAAAAAATGTGGGTAAAGGCCATATTGAGTTGTAAGGTCAACTAGTAGAGTTTTTCCTTGCTGGATCTGAGATACTGAGTATAAAACTGCATTCAAATGGTCATAAGCACCTATATAATTATCTCTATTACATATCGACAAAAGAAAAAAACTTAACAAAATAATACTTACGAATGAATATAAAATAATATTTACAAATTTATTATATTCTTTTGGTGTCCCGTTAATAATAAAATATGTAATTAATGGGTAAGTAACTATAGCCACTATAAACCTTACGTCACTTGTCATTATTTTGAAATACCTTCTTATTTCTTGGTTAATAAAATTAGGGTCATCAATTTTAAATGCAAAATAAACTAAAATTCCTAAAAGTGAAAAACATAAGACTAAATTAAAAAAATACATATTATCGGCTATTGAAATCCGGCTAAATAATTTTGAAGAAAATATTTTGATACAACAAACTATTAGTAGTGGCATTAAGATAAGTGATGTCAGAATTTGTAAGTGCTCAATTGGCTCTGGCGAAATACGAAAATAGTAGAGTGGGGATATTATTTTTTCCGCTTCAATTCTTAAAGCTTCGCTATTATCTGGATAAAATAAGTAGATTAATAAATTTACCAAAAATAAAATTTTAACTGTAAATAATATGCTGCAGCTAGATATAAAAAATTCTTTTTTATGGGTGTTTGATGGTTTAAAAGAGTCTTGAAGAAACAATTTAACGAAAGTTTGAATATTTAATATACCTATCATAACGTTAGTTTAATCTCTTATGCGAAGAAGGTGAAGATGATTTCAGCCACCAATAATGGCGGAGAGTGAGGGATTCGAACCCTCGATACAGGTTAACCCCGTATACCTCCTTAGCAGGGAGGCGCTTTCAACCGCTCAGCCAACTCTCCGAATTTATCGTCGTACGATACTTCAAATAGAACTACAAATCAAGATATTAGGCCGTTTCTAGGTCAAATATCTTATGTAGGGATTTTACTGCTTTGTCTAAAAGTTTTTCTTCTAGAATTACTGAGATTTTTATTTCACTAGTTGAAATAGTGCTTATATTGATACCTTCTTCTGCGAGAGTTCTAAACATTTTACTCGCAACTCCAACATTTGAACGCATTCCAACACCAACAATTGACAATTTTGCGATTTTATTATCACCGCTTATTTCTCGAGCTTTGACATGGTCTTTTACTTTTTCGTTAAGGATGGCTAAAGTTTTATTCATATCGTCTTGGTGGACGGTAAATGTAAAGTCAGTTAACCCATCTTGCCCTACATTTTGAATAATCATATCAACATCAATATTTGCCTCAGCAACAGGTCCTAATATTTGATAGGCTATGCCTGGCATATCAGGGACACCTAAGATAGTCATTTTGGCCTCATCCCTGTTAAAAGCAATTCCTGAGATAATTGGTTCTTCCATATTTTTTTTATCCTCAAAAGTAATAATTGTACCCTCTCCAGATGATTGAAAACTTGAGAGAACTCTTAGTTTAACTTTAAATTTTCCAGCAAATTCCACTGCCCGAGTTTGAAGTACTTTTGACCCCAAACTAGCCATTTCTAACATTTCTTCAAAAGTGATTGAATCCAATTTCCTTGCTTCCGGGACAACTCTTGGATCTGTTGTATATATTCCATCAACATCAGTATATATTTGACACTCATCAGCCTTGAGTGATGCAGCTAGAGCCACTGCTGTAGTATCCGAGCCCCCTCTGCCAAGAGTGGTGATATTACCTTCCATATCTGACCCTTGAAATCCAGCAACAACCACAACAAAGCCTTCATTTAAATCTTTTTTAATTATGTTTGAATCAATTTTTTCAATACGAGCTTTTGTATGTGATTTGTTTGTAAGTATTTTGACTTGATGTCCAGTATAGCTTTTAGCCTTAATGCCTAAATTTATTAATGCTAAAGCGGTAAGTCCACTTGTTACCTGCTCACCAGTTGATACAATACTATCCATCTCTCTTGGGTCAGGGGGGCTCATCATTTCTTCAGCTAAATTAATTAATTTATTTGTTTCCCCAGACATTGCTGATACAACAACAACAATTTTATGTCCTTGAGATGCAAATTTTGCAACCTTTGCTGCCACAGCCTTTATTCTTTCGGGATTTGCTACCGATGTCCCACCAAATTTTTGAACAAGAATTGACATAATTTATAGTTTATTTCTTAAGATTTTCTTGGATAAGAGTCATTGCTTCTGGAATTTTCTTAATCAAAGTGCCACCAGCCATTGCTATATTTTTTCGTCCGCCACCTTTTCCACCTACTTTTTCCCCTAGCACTTTTGCAATTGCACCTGCATCTATTGTTTTTGTTAAATTATCTGTTACACCAACTGCAAAAGAAATTTTATTATTAGTAATTGTGCATAGTATTATAACGGCACTTTTAAGAATATTTTTTAATTTATCAATCATTTCCCTAAGTTGGTTTGTGTCTTGATTGCTAATTACTTCTGCTAAAAAAGAGTAGTTATTTATTTTAATCGCTTTATTAATAAGATCATCGCCTTCACTTGATGCAATTTTAGATTTTAAATCATAAATAAGTTTTTCATTTTCTTTTATTTGAGATAGGAGTTGATTTAATTTATTAGGAATATCATGAGTTCCAGTTTTAAGATCAAGCGACAGTTTTTCCAATATATTCTCTTGTTGCTCCATAATTTCAAGTAAATTATAGCCTGTTGAACCTTCAACTCTTCTTACTCCAGATGCAACACCAACTTCCGATTGAATTTTAAATAATCCAATATCACCTGTTTGATTTACATGGGTACCACCACAAAGTTCTGAGCTATTACCAATATTCAGAACTCGTACTTTTTCATCATATTTTTCACCAAATAGCATCATTGCGCCTTCTTTCTTGGCTTCTTCTATTTTAATAATTCTAGTTTGTGTTGATTGGTTTTGTAAAATTTCTGAATTAACCATTAATTCTACCTCTTTAATTTCTTTTGGGGTTAACGCTTTATTATGTGAAAAATCGAAACGTATTTTTACACTGTCAACTAGAGAGCCTTTTTGTTCAACATGGTCACCAAGAATAATTTTTAGTGCTCTATGAAGAAGGTGGGTAGCTGAATGATTTCTTTTGATATTACTTCGGTAGCTAATATTAATAAGGGCATTACCTTTATCTTTTAAATTTAATTTACCTGATTGAACATATCCTGCGTGTCCAAAAATATTACCCTTAATTTTATAAGTATCTTTCACAATAAATTCAAAATTTTTACCTTGAATTGTTCCAATATCTCCAACTTGACCGCCAGATTCGGCATAAAAAGGAGTTTTATTTAAGATTATAATTCCTTCATCACCTTCTGTTAATAATTCACTAGGAAAACTACCTTTAAACATTCCATCAATTATTACTTGAGCCTCAGTCTGGTCGTAACCAATAAATATGGTATCTCTTCCGTCATAATCAAGTACAAGCTTACTTGTAAATTTTCCTGCTTCACGAGCTCGTTTTTTTTGGTTTTCCATTTCTTTTTTAAATTCTTTTTCGTTTACAGCTAAGCTATGTTCTCGGCAAACATCTGCAGTTAAATCTAATGGGAAACCAAAAGTATCATGAAGTTTAAAAGCCAAAGTTCCAGGAAGTATTTTTTTCTTTTGATTGGTTATATCTTTTATTGAATCTTCGAGAATTACCATTCCATTTTCAATAGTCTCAAAGAACCTCTCTTCTTCTGATCTTATCTCACTCATTATATTTTTTATTTTAGCTTCGGTGAATGGGTAAGCCGACTTCATTAAATCAGCTAAAGTAGGAACTATTTTGAAAAAGAATGCATTTCTGCAGCCTAATTTATAACCATGTCTTATAGCCCTCCTAATAATTCGCCTTAACACATAACCCTTACCTTCATTTGCAGGCATTACTCCGTCTGATATTAAGAATGTTGCTGCACGTATATGATCGGCAAGAACTTTTAACGATGGGTGGCCTCCATCTTTAACTTTGGTAATCTCCATAGCTTTATTGATCAGTGTGCGAAATAGATCAATTTCATAATTTGAATGAACATCTTGAAGGACTGCTGAAATTCTCTCCAAACCCATCCCAGTGTCTACAGCTGGTTTTGGTAGATCTTTCATTCCTCCACTTGCGTCACGATTATACTGCATGAATACTAAGTTCCAAATTTCAATATATCGATCACCTTCTTCATCTTTTGACCCTGGAGGGCCGCCGGGAATTAAATCTCCGTGGTCATAAAATATTTCAGTACATGGACCACAAGGACCTGTTTCACCCATCATCCAAAAGTTATCTGATGAATATTTTGACCCCTTATTGTCGCCAATACGAATAATTTTTTTCTCAGAGAGCCCGATTATTTTTGACCAAATATCATAAGTCTCTTGGTCATCTTTGTAGACTGTAACCAACAACCTTTCTTCTGGTACTTGATATATTTTTGTTAAAAGTTCCCATGCATATAGAATTGCCTCTTTTTTGAAGTAGCCCCCAAAACTAAAATTTCCTAACATTTCAAAAAAGGTATGGTGCCTAGCTGTGTACCCAACATTTTCTAGATCATTATGTTTGCCTCCAGCACGGACGCATTTCTGACTTGAGGTAGCAGTTTTGTATTTTTTATTTTCAATACCTAGGAATACGTCTTTAAATTGATTCATTCCAGCATTTGTGAATAAAAGAGTAGTATCTCCATGAGGTATAAGGCTGCTTGATGCAACAACTGTATGACCTTTGTCCTTAAAGAAATTTAAAAATAAAGATCTAATTTCTTCTGTAGTGATTTTTTGTTTTTTTGTTGTCATATGAATTCAGGTGATTTACCCGATAATATTTGATGAATTATCACAACCTCAATACCTCTGCTTTGCATAAATCTAATTTGCTTAGCTTTCTCATCAATTGTAATCGGAATTTGGTTAAATTTTTTCTCCCATATTTTCTTAGCTAATAAAAATTCATCATCTTTAATATCTCTAAGAACTCGGCTTATTATTGATTCGTTAACCCCACGTAATTTAAGCTCATGTGCAATTTTACGAGCACCAAACTTTCTTTTTTTTGATAATACAAATTGTTCAGAAAACCTATCATCTGATAGCCAATCTTTTTCTTCTAATTCATCTAAAACTAATTCCAAATCAGCCTTACTTATTTCAAGAGATTCAGAGTAAGTTAAAATTTTACGTCCTAGCTCCACTCTAGAATAATCTCTTTTACCTAGGTAATAGAGTGCTCTTTTTTTTAATTGAAGCTGATTTTTATTGGAATTATTCGTCAGCTTTACTATCTTCCTCAATTTTATCCTCTATCTGTTCTATTTCTTTATTGGCCATAGAGAGGTTTGATTGGGCCCTAATTAAGTCTTCGATTTCTTTTGAAATATCTGGATTATCTTTTAGGTATTCCCTTACTTTATCTTTACCTTGGCCTATTTTTTCTCCATTGTAGCTATACCATGAGCCAGCTTTTTCTATAAGGTCAAGATTAACGCCCTCATCAATAATCTCACCCTCCAAAGAAATACCTTCGCCATACAAGACATCAAATTCTGCTTTTTTAAATGGAGGCGCTACTTTATTTTTAACCACCTTAACTCTTGTTTCTGCCCCAACAATTTCATCACCTTTTTTGATAGCGCCGATTCGTCGGATATCTAAACGCACAGATGCATAAAATTTTAATGCATTACCACCTGTAGTAGTTTCTGGATTCCCAAACATCACACCAATTTTCATTCTTAATTGATTTATGAAGATGACTAAAGTATTAGTTCTTTGTATTTGACTGGT
>ENA-ORXF01001550-ORXF01001550.1-marine-metagenome-genome-assembly--contig:-NODE-1550-length-14706-cov-4.779479_pt1 | contig 14706 bp, 10 predicted proteins | sample MGYA00237864_ERZ511476 | MGnify/ENA primary metagenome ERZ511476 (study PRJEB26306, sample SAMN06343908) | marine metagenome | isolation source: coastal waters | place: Atlantic Ocean: West Antarctic... | reverse complement strand
GGAATTGGTAGACACAAGGGACTTAAAATCCCTCGATAGAAATATCGTGCCGGTTCAAGTCCGGCCTCGGGTACCATCTAGTTGAAGTTGAGGAATTTTAAACAACTCATTCTTTTCATTAATGATACAATTCCATATTAATATATAGCTTATGGAAGCTTTAAATAACTTTAATTATTGATCTTTTTTGATAACTTTCTTGTTCAATAATTTAACTTAAATTTACTATAATTATGCAAGAAATAAATACAAATCATATAGATTCTTTTGATGATGAACTGGACATCAAAGAGCTATTTTTAGCATTACTGAAAAGAATAAAACTTATTTTTTTAATTACAGCAGCATCAGCAATTTTATCTGTAGTCTACGCACTTTCCCTCCCTAATATGTATACCTCAAATGCGCTTCTAGCTGTTGCAAATGAGAAAAGTTCACTTTCATCTCAACTAGGATCTTACTCTGCGCTTGCAGGTATAGCCGGTGTAAGTCTCCCATCAGGTGGTAATAATAAATCCGCAGAAGCAATGGAAATAATTAAGTCTTTCAATTTTTTCTCCAATCACTTTCTTCCATATATTAATCTTGAAGATCTGTTTGCAGTAAATAAATGGGTCCCCGAAGGAGACTATCTTTTATATGATGATAAGCTTTTCGATAAATCAAAAGAGAAATGGATCAGAGGTAAAAGTCCAATAGTTCCTTCTAATCAGGAGGCTTATGAAATATATGAAGAAATACTGTCAATTTTTGAAGATAAAAAAACTCGTTTTGTTTACCTATCTATTGAACATCACTCTCCTAATATAGCAAAAGAATGGGTGGATATTATTATAAAAAATATCAATGAAAGCATGAGATCAGAGAATATGAAGATATCATCTAACTCAATTAATTTTTTGAAGGAGAGCTCTCAAACAACCAATCTTAAAGAAATAAGGGATGCTATTTCTCAGCTACTTCAGTCACAAATGCAAAGTTTGATGTTAGCGTCAGTAAGTGAAAGTTATGTATATAAAATACTTAATTCCCCAATTGCTCCTGAACGTAAATCATCACCTGGCAGAGCTCTAATTTGTTTTTTTGGAACATTCATAGGTTTATTAGCGGCCATGTTTTTGGCATTGACATTGCACTTTAGAGAAAAAAATTAAATATTAATTTTTACTATTTTTTATCATGACTAATAAAGACAAAATAATTATCCCTAAAATAAAAAAAGCAGTAATTCCAGTGGCAGGTCTTGGAACTCGGATGCTTCCAGCAACTAAAGCAATACCTAAAGAGCTTCTTCCCATCTATGATAGACCTATTATTGAGCATGTAGTTAAAGAGGCTATCTCTGCAGGTATATCAGAAATTATCCTTGTAACTCGAAGTGGTAAAGAAGCAATAGAAAATCATTTTGATGCTAATTATGAGCTAGAGCATAGGCTAGAAGATGGGGGTAAAAAAACCATCCTTGGAACAGTAAAGGATATCATCCCAGAGGGCGTAACGATTACCTCTATCAGACAGAATGATGCATTGGGTCTTGGACATGCAGTTCTTTGTGCCAAACACTTATTAAATAATGAGCCGTTTGCAGTATTATTGCCAGATGTAATTATTCTTGACAGGGAAATAAGAGATAAAAATTTTAGTTTTAATGAATTAGTTAAGGCCTGGAATAAAACTGGGATTGGTCAGATTATGGTTGAGAAAGTAAGCTTAGAAATAGTTGAAAGGTATGGTATTGCCGACCTTGGCATTGCTTCACCAGAAATATTTAAAAGTATTGAGCTCAAGGGATTAATAGAAAAACCCCTACCTGATGATGCTCCTTCCAACCTAGCTCTTCTTGGTCGCTATATTCTTCCCTCAGATGTACTAGACTTGCTCGAACAAACAAGTGCTGGTGTTGGAGGAGAAATTCAACTCACAGATGCTTTAGATAAATTATTAAAGCTGCATGGCCTCAATGCATTTGAAACTGATGCAACATCTTATGATTGTGGAAACAAGCATGGGTTTTTGGGCGCAAATATTGCAGTAGGTATGCGTGATTCTAATACTAAGCAATACTTAGCAGATCTTATAGAAAGACTACATACCAATGTTTAATGAAGTCTAATCACAAAGAGCTACAAACATTATCAATTATCAATAAAGGCTAAGAAATTATGGACATAACTGAAAAAAAGATAGCAGTCATTGGACTAGGCTACGTTGGCCTTCCTTTGGCGGTCGAGTTTGGTAAGCATAGACCTACGCTTGGGTTTGATATAAATCAACTAAGGATTAAAGATTTGGAATCAGGTATTGATAGAACGCTTGAAGTGAATCAAGAAGGAATAAATGCGGCAATTCATTTAAAGTTTTCTTCTGATGCCGAGGCATTAAGAGCTTGCAAAATCTTTGTCATCACAGTTCCTACCCCGATAGATAATGTTAAAAGGCCTGACCTAGAGCCCCTTATCAAAGCAAGCGAAACTGTAGGCAAATATCTGAAAGCTGGTGATATTGTTATATATGAATCTACAGTATTTCCTGGTTGTACTGAAGAGGTCTGCGTTCCTGTACTAGAAAGGCTTTCCGATCTTACCTTTAACAAAGATTTTTTTTGTGGCTATAGTCCTGAAAGGATTAATCCAGGTGATAAAGTCAATACGCTTACTAAAATTAAAAAAATAACAAGTGGATCAACACCTGAAATTAGTACCGAAATAGATGATCTTTACAAAAGTATAATTACTGCAGGTACTTTTCAAGCATCAAGTATCAAAGTTGCTGAAGCAGCTAAGGTTATCGAGAATACTCAACGAGATTTAAATATTGCTTTAGTTAATGAGCTGTCTGTTATCTTTGGAAGGCTGGAAATAGACACTTTAGATGTTTTAGAGGCAGCTGGCAGTAAATGGAATTTTCTTCCATTTAGACCAGGCCTTGTTGGAGGACACTGTATAGGCATAGACCCGTATTACTTAACGCACAAGGCTGAGCAGGTTGGATATAACCCCCAGGTGATATTGGCAGGACGAAGAATCAATGACAATATGGCTCACTACATGGTGAAAAAAGTTGTTCAAAAAATGCTTAAAAATGGTATTGATGTTACCAATGCTTCCGTTGGAGTCATGGGCATAACATTTAAAGAGAATTGTCCTGATATTCGTAATAGTAAGATTGTTGATGTAATTTCAGAGTTAGAAAACTGGGGAATAAATGTTGTTGTCACTGATCCCTGGGCAGACCCGCGAGAGGTTAAAGAAACATACAATATAACCTTGAATAAAATAAGTAATAAACATAAGGTTGACTCTCTAATAGTTGCAGTCGGTCATAGTGAGTTTCGCTGCTTAAGTCCTGAGGTTTTAAGAGGTTATTGTAAGGGAAGTTCACCGGTAATAGCCGATGTTAAATCACTTTACAATAAAAAAGATCTTGTTGACTGTGGCTTATCAGTCTTTCGTTTGTAAGTTTTAGTATTTTAAAGGTTTAAAAATTGTATGAAAAAAAATATTGCTGTAGTTGGATGTGGATACTGGGGTAAAAATTTAGTTAGAAACTTTGCAGATCTAGGTTCTCTTTATGCTGTTTGTGATCCTGATACTGAGGTAGCAAATAATTTCTCTAAAAAATATAAAGTACAAAATTTATCATTTAAAGAAATTATCAATGATTCTAATATAGTGGGAGTTGTGCTTGCAGTTCCGGCAACACTTCATGCATCTTTTGCTATCGATGCAATGAAAGCTTTAAAAAATGTCTATGTAGAAAAACCTCTAGCCATGAATGAAATAGAAGCTATGCAAATGATTGCTGTAGCTAAGGAAAAAAATGTCAATTTAATGGTAGGGCACCTTCTTCAGTATCATCCTATTTTTAGAGCTGTTCGCAATCTTGTTGTATCTGGACAATTAGGCAATCTAAATTATTTATATTCTAATCGCTTGAGCCTAGGCAAGATTCGAACTGAGGAGGATGTTATCTGGAGCTTTGCTCCTCATGATATTTCGATGATACTGTCCTTAGCAAATGAAGAGCTTGAAACAGTAAATACTGAATCCACGAGTATTCTTCAAGATAACATTGCAGATATTGCACAAATTCATATGCAATTTAATTCAGGTTTGAAAGCGCATGTTTCAGTTTCCTGGTTAAACCCTTACAAAGAGCAGAAACTTGTAGTTATTGGAGAAAAAATGACTGTAGTTTTTGATGACGTCAAGCCCTGGAATGAAAAAATAGCAGTGTATAAACATAAAGTAGAATTCAAAGATAAAAAACCTATTGTGCTAAAAGCTGATGTTGAGTATTTGGATATTCCTGAAGCAGAGCCTCTGAAAGAGGAGTGTAAATATTTTGTTGATTTAATAAATGGTGATGTTCCTCCTTTAACTGATGGAGAAGAGGGAATGAGAGTCCTTAAGGTTCTTTCAGCTGCGAGTATATCTAAAGAAAAAAACATCAAGGTTATCATGAATGCTAATGGCGCAATCAAGGACATATAATGAATATTAAATTATTAAAAAAAGCATTGTTAATAAGAAAGTTTGAGCAAAAATTACTAGAACTTTTTTCAGAAGGAAGGCTAAACGGAACTGTTCATACCTGCGTTGGTCAAGAATTAACACCCGTTGTGGCTCAAAATTACTTAGGTCCTGATGACATGATTTTTTCAAATCATAGAGGTCATGGTCATTTTATTGCTCATTGCGGCAAAGAGATTGATTTAATGAAAGAAATTCTTGGACGAAATGATGGTATTTCCAGCGGAATTGGTGGAAGCCAACACCTCAAAACAGATAATTTTATAAGTAATGGAATACAGGGAGGATTAGCTGCAGCTGCAGCAGGGCATTCCTTTGTTAATAAGGAGGGAATTTCTGTCTGTTATGTTGGTGATGGAACTCTTGGCGAAGGTCAATTTTACGAAGCTTTAATTCTTTCAAAGATTTTTCCATGTAAGGTACTCTACATTATAGAGAATAATGGATATGCGCAATCAACCAAGTCAACTAAAACAATAAGTGGTGATTTAGAGTCTAGGTTTAAAGGGTTTGGTCTTGATTACTTTAAAGCAAATATATGGGATATTGATAATCTTGATAAGACAATGCAAATCGCTATTAGCAAGGCTAAATCTGGCTGTCCCTCAATTTTAGAGGTAGAGTGTTATCGCTTAAATCCTCACTCCAAAGGAGATGATAATAGGTTTGATGATGAAATCCAGCATTTTAAAGATAAAGATTTACTAAACATCTTTCAAAAAGAAAATTCATCAACTTATAAAGATCTCGAGTTAGAGGTTGATGCCTTTATAGAAAATATTTTACAAGAAATTAATAGTAGCAATGAGCCTGATGTTGTAAAAATATCATCTAAATCTGTCTATCTTTTAGAAGTGCCTGATATTAGATATGATATTGAAGAAAATGAAAATATAAGGGTAAATAAGCTTATTAATAATGGATTAGATAAACTCTTATCTAATGAGTCTTTCTTAATAGGTGAGGATATATCAGATACAACAGAAGAAACTCCCCACATATACGGAGGAGCTTTTAAAGTTACAAGTGGTCTAAGCTCAAAGTACCCAGAGAGTGTCTTTAATACCTCTATAAGTGAAGCTGGTATTATAGGCTTTGGTTTGGGTATCTCCTTGGCAGGCAAGCAAGCTATTGTTGAAATAATGTTTGGAGATTTTTTAACACTTACATTTGATCAGATTCTTCAGCAAGTATCAAAAATAAAATACATGTTTGGCAAGGAAATTAAACTTCCTCTAGTAATTAGAACTCCTATGGGTGCAAGAAGAGGTTACGGTCCAACCCATTCACAAAATATTGAGAAATATTTTTTATTTATTCCAGGAGTAAATGTTTTGGCATTTAATTGCCTTACAAATCCTGAAAATATATATGAAACCATAGGTATTGAGAAAGATTTCTTTCTTGTAATTGAAGACAAGGTTTCCTATACGAAGCCATTAAGAAGAGAGCCTATTTCAGGATTTAAAATCCTCGAATCTAACGAAAAGTTCCCTACATACACCATAACTCCAAAGTCTATTCAAGCAAACTTGGTTATTTTCACATATGGAGCGATGCTCGAAGAGGTAATGAAAGTAGTTGATGATTTGGTTCTAGAAGATATCATACCGATAATAGTAAGCCCTTTATCTCTTTCACCTATTAATCTTAGCCAGCTAGAAAAGGCTTTAAGCGCTTCATCAGACCTTATCTTTATTGAGGAGGGCAGTAAGCGAACATCATTGAGCTCAGAGGTAATTTCTTCTCTCAGCGAATTAAAAATTAATTATAATCTAGTAGGGCGAATCTCAAATGAAGATATAATTCCATGTGATAAAAGAAGAGAAGCTGAATTGGTCCCTAGCTCATTGAATTTAGCTAAAAAAATTACAGAGGTAATAAATGGAAATTAAGTACTTTGTTGAACAAATAAATGTTTCGGATGATGAGTATAAAATTGTAGAAATGAATCATAAAAATGGAACTTTTGTTAAAAAAAATGAAGAAATTTTTAGTTATGAATCATCAAAAACTGTGCATGAGGCTGTTGCAGAGGCTGATGGATATTTGTACTTTAATCCCTCTTGCAAATTAGATGAAAACTTCAATATAGGTTATCAAGTTGCCACCCAGATATCTGAAGAAATTAAAGACGTTGATTTGTTTGATCGTTTCAATTCTGTTAAAGATATCATAAATACAGATAACAAAGATTTTAAAGTATCAAAAAAAGCTCAAATACTTATTGAAAAATATGACCTGTCTGTGTCTAATTTTAGTGAGTATGAGATTATTTCAGAACAGGTTGTAAATGACTATATTAATTCCCTATCTCCACAGATCAACAACCTTGAAACGTTTTCAGCTAAAGGTTCCGAACTGGCTTTTTTCTCTTCCGAGCAAAATTCTTCTAAAAAAAGTGTAAAACTTGCTGTAATTGGAGCTGGTAAGGCAGCTCTTCAGCTTTATGACTCATTGATAGATTCAAGTGAGTATGAAATCACAAATTTTTATGATTCTGATATTTCAAAAATACAAACAAAACTATTTGGAATTAATATCATTTATGGAGATTTGGTCAAGAATATCACTAAAGATTTTGAAGATAATGTTTTTGATGAGTGTATTATTTCTTTTTCAGGAAATATAGATGCTAGGAAGTTATTATTTTTAGCTTTAAAGAAAAAAGATATTAAATTTGCGAATATTATTCACAAATCAGCATATATATCAAAGCTCAGCATTATTGGCGAAGGAAATATTATTTTTGCAAATGTTAGATTAGCTCCATTCTGTTCTCTAGGTAATAATAACGTCTTATCTGCATCTTGTAGTATTGAGCATAATAATATAATCGGAAATCATAATACTTTTGGACCAGGTGTTCTTTTTTCTGGATCATGCACTATTGGTGATACAAATAAATTTGGAACTATGATTGGAGTTGAGCCAAATGTTAAGATTGGATCGAATAATATAATAGCTTCATCTCAGGTTATAAGTACAAAATTAGGCGATAGCAAACTAATAAGATCAAAAGCCTCTTCAGAAATCAAAGATATCTAAATATAATGGATATTACTCAGTTAAAAATTTAAAATAGCTAAATATGAAACTTATAGATCTCTCATCACAATATTTATCAATAAAAGAAAAGATAGATCAAGGCATTCATAATGTTCTTGATCATGGGCAATACATCATGGGTCCTGAAGTTAGGCAGTTTGAAAATGATCTAAAAGAATTTACTTCTTCTAAACACGCCTTGACCTGTGCTAACGGAACCGATGCCTTAAGTCTCGTCTTAATGGCCTGGAATATTGGTCCTGGAGATGCTGTTTTTGTTCCATCCTTCACCTATATAGCAACCGCAGAGGCTCCAGCTCAACTCGGAGCAACACCATTTTTTGTTGATGTTGATGTAAACACTTTTAATATTGACCCGAAGAGCCTTAAACAGGCTATATTAGATTCTCGCAAACTTGGTCTGAATCCTGCTGTCGTAATTCCAGTTGATTTATTTGGTCAACCCGCTGCAATAGATGAGATTACTGATATCGCCCATGATAATAATATAAAAGTTCTTATCGATGGAGCGCAAAGTTTTGGAGGAATATCTAATAACAGAAGAGTCGGATCGATGGGGGATGCTACTACAACAAGCTTTTTTCCTGCTAAGCCGCTTGGGTGCTATGGAGATGGTGGCGCTATCTTCACCCAAGATGATAATGATGCAGAATTAATTAACTCTATAAGACTTCATGGCAAAGGATCTCATAAATATGAAAATATTCGGATTGGAATGAACTCTAGAATGGATACAATACAAGCAGCAATTTTAATAGAAAAATTAAAAATTTTTCCAGATGAGTTAATTGCTAGAGAAAAAATTGCCAATCTTTATACGGAAAAACTTTCAGAAAAAATACGAACACCTTTTTGTAATAATAATCTCAAGAGCGCTTGGGCACAATACACTATTATCTTAGAAAATAGAGACAGAGTTCAGGATGAACTGAAATCTAAAAATATACCAAGCGTTGTTTATTATCCCATTCCATTATCTAAACAAGCTGGTTACAAAGATTATCCTTCTGTAAAAAGTGGTTTAGATGTATCAGATTATTTATCAAAGCGAGTTCTTAGCCTTCCTATGCACCCTTATCTCAGAGATGATGAGGTTGAAAGAATATCTCAGGAGATTTGCCTACTAACAGGTCAATGATAAAATCAAAGATGCTTTCAGATTTAGATAAAAAATTAGAAAGTGGATATTTACTTTTTTACGGCTATTCTCATAGCCACATCCCAGATCAAATCAAGAAAAACTACTCATCCCGTATTAAATTTTTTTTTAAACACTCAGGACAAGCTAATAAAATTATTGAAAAAGTTAAAACTACTCATTACAGTGGATACAAGGATACTGGCTGGGAATCGAGTGATGTTGTTTTTTTTGATCAGGATTCAGTAAAAAGTCTATTAATTGGATATCCCGCTAATGCAAAATACGTATTGGTCAATTGCTTAAATTTTAGATATATTCATTGGATTCTTATAGGTTTTTTAAGGCGAATAATTATTCAACAAGTACATTTCTTAGGCTTCAAAAAGCTTAAACATGAGCAAGGTTTTTCATTTTGGCTTGTGCTTGGAAGAGAACAATTAAAAAATAACAATAATTTTTATCTCTCAAGAGAGGTCGGTATTGAAGGCTTTTTAAAATTTTTACACTCGTCTAGTATTGATTATGTAATTCCTCGTCATTTTGAGTCACTGCCTAATCTACATCGAGAGGGTGGAGATTTGGACTTAATAGTAAGCGATGAATGCGAGTTGGCTGTAAAAGAATTTTTATTAAAAAATGAAGGGGATATTAGGGTGGATATTTGGAGTGTAAGTGGCCCAAACTATCATGGAATTACATATATGCCTCCTCATATTGCCCAAGATGTAATTGATAATTCAATTGAGGGAAATGCTCTATCAAAGATACCTAGCAGACTTCATACCCTAAATTCAATGATATTCCATGTTCTATATCATAAGGGCTTTCAAAGTGGAGTTCCTTCTGCCCATAATACTAATATTAGCAACATAGAAAATACTAATGACTATCTAAGCCTAATAAAAGAATATGCAAATCAGTTAGGATTATCTATGGATTGGGACATGGAAAGCATGGATCTCTACATGTTAAAAATTGAGTGGAGACCGGCTATTGATACGCTTGCTAAAATTGCTCAATGGAATGAGTGGGTTAGAGTCCATCACTTTACTAAAGAAATTAATTCTGAATTGGGCATATTTGCATTAATACTTAAAGCACAAGGTGTAGAGCTTGGATTTGAGCATATTATCAATACTGAAGCTAAGCTTTTTGGCTACAGCATTATTTCAAGCAGCTTGCTTGATGCAGAAGTCAAAAGAGATGCAATTAACAAAATTAGAGGAGGAGTTTGGAACGATGGATTGATGATTAATGATGAAGTATCTAAGTACTATCCAGAACAAATATTTTTATTATTGGATCAAAGTAGAAGGGGGGAGTCAGGAATGCGCCAATTTAAAAATCTTTTAAGAAAAAAGATAGATAAAACTAGTACCAGCCTTATTCACACAACAGATAACGATATAGAGACATGGGATTACATTAAAATATGCTTACCGGGACAGGAAGCTTATCTAAAGACTGAGATCGACGCATTAATGAAGAAAAAAAAGAAGTCATTTCTTACTTTAAATAACATACAGTCAATTCAATATGCGATTTCAAGTATGAAAACTAAAATAAAATCTGTTTTAATAGATATACTGTCACATTAATTTATAGAAGATATTTAGATATGCATATTTTATTTCTAGCTGATGCCTCAAGTCCCCACTCATACCGTTGGATAAAATATTTTTCCAAAATTAAAGGAGTGAGAGTTACATGGTGCTCTTTTTCTGAAAATACCATGCCTAAATTAGATAATGTTGAGGTGAAAATACTTGATAAAAGCAATCCAATAAAACTTATTAAATCATTACAATTCATATCAAAAAAATCAGCAGATATTATTCATGTCCATTATCTAGGATGGAACGGTCTTTTGGCTTTATTTTTCCCAAAGACTCCCACTATTTTAACTGCATGGGGTTCGGATATTGTTTTTAATTCTAAAAATTGGGTTATGAGGTTTTTTATTAAAAGAATGATACGTCAATCTAAGCTTATTACATGTGATGCCTATCATCTAAGAGATAGGTTAATAGAGCTTGGGTCTGAAAAAGAAAAAGTTAAAATAATAATGTTTGGCATAGATGAAACTTTATTTATCTCTGAAAGAAAGCCTTTTGAGCTGACTCTTCCTGCTAATAAATTTATTATAGGTAGCATTCGTAATCTACATCCAGTTTATGATGTGATTACTTTTTTAAAAGCAGCTAAGGAGGTTTTAAATCAACGCAATGATGTAATTTTTAATGTTGCAGGATCTGGACCAGATCTCGAATCTTTAAAGGAGTTTGTTGATAATAATGGAATGCAAGAAGATGTTAAATTTCTTGGAAGGCTAGACTCATCACAACTGTTTAGCTTTTATGATAATCTTGATATTTATATCTCAACCGCTTTAAGTGATGGAGGGATAGCAAGTAGCACCGCTGAAGCAATGTTATGTAAAAGACCTGTAATCATTACAGATGTGGCTGAAAATAGTTTATGGGTAAAAGATCATGAGAATGGACGATTATTTGACTGTAGTGACTCATTAGGTCTTGCAAAAATAATTTTTGAATTGTTAGAAAGTAAAGAAAAAGCAATAAATATGGGCTTAAAGGCAAATAAGACAGCAATTGAACGAAACTCTTATGATAATGAAATGGCTAAAATGCTTGAGATTTATAAATCTAGTTTAGAGGTTGTTAACTAAGCTATAATCTTTTTTAATCAGCATTCAACTAATATAAAGAAGGAGCATCTTGAATTTATTTAAATTAGTTTCAGTAAGCTCAATAATCTTAGGATTCTCATTCATACTTAGATTTTTACTAACTATTGCATTGGCAAAGTACTTAAGCGCCAGTCAGTTAGGTATTTATTCTTGGGCTGTCACTGCTTTTGGTATAACAGGAATTATTGCTAATTTTGGCCTAGATTTCTTCTTAATAAGAAAAATTCCTGAGTATAGAAATTCGTTGAACGGTATGGTTCAAACTGTTATAAATCATACTAAGAAACAGGCAGGGATAAATTCTTTGTTGTTAATTTTACTTATTATCCCAATAAGTTTTTTTTCTTCGTATCTCTTTGATGGCGCCAAATTATATAATACAGAGCTCATAATAATTATTTTTGCTTTGCCTTTTGCAGCATTCTCTTTAATCAATACAACCTCTCTCCGAGCCTTTGATCTTCCTATCAGGGCCCAGTTTATAGAATCAATCCTCCAAACAGGCGTACTTTTATTCATAGTTTATATTGCTTTTGGTTTTTTTGGCAATTCAATACCTGATGATTTAAGCACAGTATTTTTAGTATTTATTTTTGTTTTTTCATGGGTTTTAAGTTTAATTTTTTCGCATTTTGAATTTAAAAAACATATAACAACAGAAATACCATTAGAGCCAAGTCAAGGGGATGTAAAAGAATGGAGGATGGACCAATCCACTATTGTTTTTGGTGTATTGGGTTGGAGCTTTCTTGGAAGAAGTGATGTTTTCTTGCTAGCATTTTTAGTGAGCCCTGCTGAGGTTGGAGCATACTTCATTTGCTTGAGGTTAGCTGAAATAGTGACCTTCTTTTCAACTGTCTCTTATTATGTTTGGGGCGGAGAAATATCGAACATGATACAAAGTAATAAATTATATGAAGCTCAAGTTATTTTAAGGAAGTCATCACAACTTTGTATTATTACAACATTAGTCATAACTATTATTGCAGGGCTCTTTACTGAAGAAATACTTTATTTGGTTAATGAAAGATACTTGGAATACAGTAATATTTTTAAGGGAGCATTATTTGTATTTTTTATAAAAGGAGCATCAGGAATGCTTAACCCGATGTATTATATATTAGGTGATCAGACATTTTTAGCAAAATTACAGTGGGCTCTAGGTTTATTTTTTACTGGGTTGGTTGTAACAACTGTTCCCGTTTATGGGCTAGAAGGTTGCATACTATCTTTTGCCATATGTGAGATATTGTATGTAATAATTTTATTGATAAGGCTTCAAACGAAACATAATCTCTCTTTATCACCCTTCAGTTTTAGGATTCCTGCAACTGATGTTCCAATACCTTTAGCTAATGAGACCAATGAACATTGGATAGAATGGCTTGGTTTGTGGGGATCTGGAAAGTCTACTCAGATACTCAGAATAATAAATAATTCCAAAATTAAATATACTCGAGCTGATGATTTTATTATGCCATTGTCATTCTCAACCCTATTAAAAACATTTTTTTATACATTAGGCCGTCCTTTAATATGTATTAAGTCAATTAGGTTGTTATTTATATTGCTTCCAACCTATATCAGAATATTTTTTAAGAAAGATTATGTTGCTTTGGGTGAATATCGTAGTTTTTTTCGCTGTTACATGGCTAGGCTCAAATATTTCTCCTTAAACAATAATAAAAATGTCTTGTGGGAGGGTGAAATACATCTTCTTCCAAGTTTAAGGTTATCTAATAAATCCTTATCCAAGGCGCTTGATATAATTTTATCTATAACTAATAGCCCTTCTTTGAATTTTGTGGTCATGAGTATAGATCCAGCGGACGCTTACCAAAGAGTCCAGCAAGATATTATGACTAAAAAGAATGTTCGATTTCAGCCAGGCTATGATATTTCCATAAAAATCATGAAAGAATTTTTAGACTCCCAAGATTACTTGATAAATAGACTCGAAGCAAAGGGCTACAAACTTATTGAGATCAACTCTAACGATGTTACTAAAATAGATAAATTTATGGAATTACTATAATAATGCGAATATTTTTTTTTAGTTTAATCATATTTAGCGGTCTTCAGATATCAGGCTACGCAGTTATTGATGTTTTATTCATAGGTGCTTTTTTAGCCCTTATTGCTATATCAAAAAAAAGCTCTTTAAAAATAAAAGTTAATTGGGTTCTTATTTTCTGTATTTATATGATCCTGCAGGTTTTCAGGGGTATGTACATTCTTGGGGACTTTAGAATGATGTATTGGGTTGTTTTCTTTATTGTTGTTTATTTTTCTCACATCTATCTTATTGGTTTAGCCAAAAAATCTAAATTAGGCTTTCAATTTGCTAAAATGATTTTTAATTATTGTTTAGTTTATTTTCTTATCTATGGAATTTTGGCTATTTTTATAAGAGATGTGGATAGTTTTCAGGGTATTTATTGGGTTGGATCTAGTGCAGCCTTTATACTTGTTATTCCTTTTCTTGTTTCTCATTTTGTTCTTTTTCAAGCCTCTGGATTCTCCTTATCGGCATTAAAGTTTCCAAGTTTAATGGCCTATTTAATCGTAACCGTTGTTCACTATTCCAGGATGGGAATGTATCTCTTATTTTTTTATTTGATATATCTAGCTTTCAAGACCTTAACTTTTAGCCCAAAGAAATTTATCTTCATTTCATCTGCTTTTCTTATAAGCCTCTTTATTTGGGATTCAGCAAGGTTTGCCTTTTATGTCAATCCTGATGCGACTGGATTGACAGAGATTTCTCAAGCATCAAGTATCGTAGATAGTGGAACCGACTTACAGGAAACGTCAAATGATGTTGCTAGATTCTTAATGATAGTTTCTGCTTACGATAAGTCCATTAGCTCTCCTCAAGAATTTTTATTTGGCTCGGGTTGGTATACTTCTCGTTATACCCTTAAACCATTCGAAGAAAAGGTTTTTGATAGATTCGGTTTATTAGCAATCCACGTAAGTAATGATAAGCCTATGCAAATTACATCATTTGCTGCAATAGTCTCAGATACTGGGATAATAGGATTACTATTTATGCTATATTTTTTCTTTAAATCTGCAAGCCAAATAATAAAAGCAAACCCTGATGGAAAGGTGATTATATTAGGTTTTTTATTCTTAAATTGGCTATTTTATATCGTTGGATTTGCATTTATCAGTATTATTTCTTATCTTCTTATCTTTCCAAACGGTCTCTTGGTTAGCTTGGCAAGAGCAAATAATACTCCTAACCAAGT
>ENA-ORXF01001548-ORXF01001548.1-marine-metagenome-genome-assembly--contig:-NODE-1548-length-14721-cov-3.591164_pt1 | contig 14721 bp, 28 predicted proteins | sample MGYA00237864_ERZ511476 | MGnify/ENA primary metagenome ERZ511476 (study PRJEB26306, sample SAMN06343908) | marine metagenome | isolation source: coastal waters | place: Atlantic Ocean: West Antarctic... | reverse complement strand
AGATAATGAGTTTGGTCGACTGTTGAAGACCGTAGTTAATGAGTTTGACTTCCCTGAGTTTATAGTTGAGGTTAAGGGACCATACTTGGGTGATAAAAGCTTCAATTATGACGACTATAAGGGTGCTGAAGCTTATTACAATGATTTAGCCTTTGAATTGGCTTGTAACATAAATTAAATTAAAATAAAGGTTGTACGGCATATCGAAAATGTCGTATATTATAACATAATGAAAGGGAGTTCAAATGAGTAAAGTAGGTGAACAACAGAGAGAGATGGACGAGTTCAATGGTCCAGTAGAAGAGCCATCAGATGCTGAGTTACAAGAGATAGAGTCAACGCTTACTGAGTATGATAATTGGACGGACCCAGATGTTGAATTAGGATAGTTGTTACAAGTAGTTACAATTTTTTTATAGAAAAAGGTTGTATGGCATGGTAAAAGCGTTGTATATTATAGTAGTTGATTGAGAGAGAGAAAAATTCATTTATTAAGGTTCTATTACACGAACCATATGGGTTGCAAAAGAAAGGGAGTAATGGTTATTCTTGTTCTTACTTAGGTAAGTTCACCACCCTTTAGTGACTTTATTCAGAGAGTTGAAAACTATACTCTCTAAAATTTTAAATTATAATTTTCCCCGACTAGGATTAAGAGTCACTGCTCATATCATTGGTATGTCTGGAGTCGAGGGCCGGGAATTCGAGTAGAACCTGAATACTTAAATAGTCAATCGATGCGTTAGCTAGACTAACTTAACGGAACGCATTTCAGTCACTCCAGGTTCACTCGCCACTATTATAGGCATAGATAGAAATAAAATGATTGTACAGTCAAATGACATTTGGATAAAATCCCTCAGTTGACAAATTTAATCATTTTAAGGACATAGTGTTGACGAACAATATGGTGTCTATGCCTACACAATTACATTACAGGACATGGTCTTAATTCCTTTCTACCATGTTCTTACTAAGCCACGAGTTTACTCCTTTCTCTCGTGGCTTTTTTTATGGTCATCATTATCATTGTAGCATACAACTATCCGCATGACAGGAGGTACGCTTAATATAATTTACAACTTTTTCTATGCATAAGCCAACCTTTGTTACAAACTGTTACAATTTAATCTAACCATCGCTTAGTATAATATACGATGCTTTTAATACTCGAGCCAACCATTGTTACAAACTGTTACAAACTGTTACATAGTAGACCGGTTATCACTTAGTATAATTTATTACCTTAATAAGGCATAATCCAACCTTTGTTACATATTGTTACAATTTTTTTGTCAAAGCATTACGCTCGCCAGCTGAGGACGCTTTATTAAAATAACCGGTCTTAAACAGGGTTTCAAGTTAATCATCTTGAATCGGTTTTTCGCTTTTGGATTTTTGGTTTTGGACGGAGGTCTTAGTCGCGTTCAATTCGCAGACAATTTTTCTCCTATAGGAAAGTAACACGCTCCACGCTATCCCTGTATATATTATATCACACAATTAAAATCCTATGATGATATTTATCTATATGGCATTTAAAAAGAAACATCGTTGGAAGAACTCTACTGATAGGGTTAAGTACATGACTTGGCGTAAGATTGTGTTTGAATTGAATAAAGGTCGTCATGGTTCTTCTAAGTATTATATATGTCTGAAATGCGGTAAGCGGCGTAAGACCACAAGAACTATGCATGCACATCATGAGTATAGTTGGGCAAAGTTTCCCGATAAACGATATGATAGAAAGAATGGCGTTGTTTTATGCATCAAGTGTCATCGCAAGTTCCACAACAAGTATAAATACAAGGCCGTGACGGACCCGAAATACTTAACTGAATATTTAAAGAAGTAGAGATAATATGGCTTATAATAATAGAAATAAAAGAACACCAATCAGACCAACTTCACCAAGAAGTTCAAGGGATACAGTTACATATTCCTACCCAGAATTAAGTTATTATTTAATATCAGGTGAAGATAATCATTCAAATATGGCACTTGGAGGACATTCACAATCATTTCTAAACTGTGAACGATTAAGTGTACTACCAAGACATCCATAAATAATAGCTAGTTCTGTTCTAGTTGAATCATCTTTAACTTTATTAATGGTTTTGATCAAGGTGTCCATGCCTTGCTTAATATCTTTAAATGGTGTGAATAATGGTATATGTTTCATGATATAGCCTCCTGTTCTTTATTGGTTTCAAACCATTTGACTATATCTTGGCATCTCTGCCACCAGCCACTATCAGTTTGGAAACTATCCATAGCATCAGCGTATTCAGGAAAACCTTTTCTAAGTTTATCCCTGTTACCTCCATCAGCTTTTGAAAGTGCTTCAGCAAGTGTTGAATCAAACCCGCCAAGCGTCCTGTATTGCCATTCCCATATAAATGTTTGGCCTTTGTCTAGTCCTTCTATAATCATATTATTTCTCCTTGTTTAATAAATTATCCACTTTACTGCGTATCAGTCCAATGGCGTTACCAGTATCTTGTACTTCTTTTGTATGTGAATAGTCTAGTATTTGAATAATTTCACCCAACAACCTTTCCATTGCATCATGCCTTACTTCTAACGCCCTAAGATCATCAAAAGGTGTTGTTACTGCTTTCATAATATCTTTAGCACCTTGTTTTCTTATGTTATTTATAGTCATATTATTTTTCCTTGTTGGTAGCCAAAATTAGCTACACCAAAATTATAACAAAAAAAAAGGCTCAATAAAGAACCTTTTTAAATTAATTAATACTTGATAAAAACAGTCAAGTAATCATACTAACCAACCTTTTCTAAGTGCTTCCAGGAACAAAACGAAATAGATTGATGAAGCGGTACAGACTGTAACCATTAGAAAGACCGAGTAAGCGATAATTTTATCTAACATTATATTTTCTCCTTTGTATTATATTTACTAATTTGATTTTTGATTCTGACCGATAACAAGTAATGCTTTTCGATATCTCTATCCTTTAACGATCCGATAAAACTAGATAACTTTTCGAGATCTTCAGGTGATATTTTATGGGCTTCGATATGAGGCAGAACGATATCAAGCATCAAGGAAAAATCATTAATTAGACCGACCAGCTCCGAGTGAGATTCGACTAAATCAGGAGCGATGCCACCATTCGACCTTAACCAGGCTTTAGCTAATCGATGTTCAAAGGGTAAGTTTTCACCAGTCATTCTGATAACCTCTCACTATTCCAATGTTCGGTTTGCACTTCTCTATCAGTTTGAGCATCATCATCTTCATCATCTTCTTGCCATTGACCAACAATTGGCTCGTTTTTATAATTTGTTAATTCTTTCTCTAATTCTTTAATATTCATTATTAATCCTCCTTTTCTGCATGTACATGGTTACTAAGAACATAACTACCATAATAATAGCCACCATCTCCCCCAGTAGATGGACTTCTCTTACGCTTAAAGCCAAGAACCTTTGCCATCCTCCACTCAAGAGTATCTAGAGTTCCTAAATTCTCCAAGTATATCGTATGACATTCACCCATCATTTCAACTGCACTTTTTAAGTCAATGTTGCCTTGTAGTAATATTCTATAATCGTCCATAGTCATTACCAATTTAACTGTATCATTTTTTAAGAATGTTACTTTTGTTTTATTTATCATTTTTCCTCTCCGAATTAGGATCTCTTGATAAAACCGCATCACAATTATAACACCCATCATTAGGTTTACGAAACCCTAAAGCCTGAAACATTCGATGTTCAAGCCTGCATAATTTATCGACATTGCTTATGTATAAATCATTACATTCCATTAACATATTTGTAGTATCTTTAAGGTTATTGTAACCATCTAACAACTTTTGATAATGATCACTATCCATTGTGATAGTAACTTTACTTTTTTTATAAACTACTTTTGTATTTGACATATTTATTTCCTTTTTTGTAATAAGAAACCATATTATATATCAATTTTAGATTGAATGATGGTATAATAAAATTTCACTATTTAACAAGGGAATAATATGGCAGTCACTAATAAACAATTACTAAAAACATTAGAAAACAAACCAACTATTTGGAAAGCTATGATGGATTTTAGAGGTAAAGTAGACCAAGTGGAACGAACCTCTAAGAATGAATTCCTAAGCTACAAATACGCTAATATTAACAACATAATTGATACAATTAAGCCAGTTTTATATGAGCTTGGTATGGGTTATGTACAAACTGTTCAGTATATTGATGGTATTGATTTACTTAACACCAGAATTTATCTGGTTAATCATCCTGAAGAATTTATTGAGTCTAATATTAGGCTTGTAATGGCTAAAGAAGATTCCCAATCATTAGGCAGTTCAATAACTTACAATCGTAGGTATGCACTTTGGTCTATGTTCTCTCTTGAGGTACATGATGATGATGGTGAACGAGCAACTCAAACTAAAACTAAAACTAAAACTCAATCTTGGAATGATCACATTAATGAAATTAAAGCTAAGATAGATAAAGCTAAAAAAGATGGAGATCTTGAAAAAGCTACTAAAATTTGGGAATATTTAGAAGATAAAACTTTAAATGATAGTGGCCAATTAATAGAAACCTCAAGATATATTCCTATGGTAGACTATTACGAACAAGTATTTAAGTAAACATATGGTTTTTCTTGGTACTCTTACCAAGATTAATGTACTGTTTTTTAAACAGGGTGGCTTCATATACCACTTCCTTGCATTAATTAACTAAGAGCGTTCTTGGGATCTACGATAAGATCCCTTTTTTAACTAGAGGAAAAAAAATGGAAGATAAAAACAAACCATCAAGTGGCAGTTTATTTAAGAGTAAATTTAAAACTAATGATGGATCTGAAGAAGATAACAAAAGAGAATCATACTATGGCACATATAAAGATGAAATGGGTAAAGTATGGAAGTTAACAGGTTATATTAACAAGAGTGAGTATGGCTCATGGCTTAAAATTTACACAAGAGAAGTTAAAGTTCAGGGTGAGCAAAGGCCAATAGGTGATGTGGGTAGAGATGCTCCAGCTCCAGTTAGTAAAGATGAATTTGACGATCCTATACCGTTTTGATAATGAACAGAGAAACAAAGGTTGAATTAGGGATAACCTACACTAGAGCACCTACAGGTTATTGGGTTAGACTCTATACATTAGATGATGGTAGAGAAATAACCTGTAATGAGTTAGCTTTAAGACTTGGCTCTAGCATTATTTGTGCTAGGGCTAGGTTGAACTCAACAACTGATCCTAAGCATGTGTTTAGGAGTGTTAGACAACTTGTTCACAAGGGTGATGATTATGTTGATACTAGAGATTTAATGGATTCAAAAACTTGGTATAGCGATCCTTTGGTAAAACTTATGCTAAAATCAATCTAATGCCAATTCATAAACTACAATCGCACCAACCAGATATTCCTTACTTTATGCTAAGTAGGGAGGTTGTGCAGTCTATTGATGATCCTGATGCTTTGGCCATCTGGTGTTATCTACAATCTAAACCTCAAAACTGGATAGTATTAGAGGATCAGGTTAGGTATAAATTTAACATGGGTAGATCTAAATATTTAAAGGCAATGAAGTGTCTAAGAGATGCGGGATTGTATAAAGTTATTAGGTTAAAAGATGATCAGAATAGGTTTTCTAGCAATGAATTCCACATATACGCTTTTCCGTACATGCGGAACTCCGAACATACGGAAATGCATACCGACATTAAAGAGAAAGAGATTCCTAAAGAGAAAGAGATAGTATCTACTGAACAAAAACAATTGTTTGAAGATTTTAGGATTAAATACTTAGGTAAGAAGCGAGGCTTTGATACCGAGTTTGAGAATTTTATTAAGAAACATAAAGATTGGAACATTGTTTTACCAAAACTTGCTAAAATGAAATTAGAGTTTGGTACAACTGAAAAGAAATTTATCCCTCACTTACAAACATTCATTAATGGGCGTAATTGGGAGATGATGGAGGAGGTTAAGGTACAATCTAAACCTTATGGTGATGAATTTAATTGGAGAAATGTATGAGTATGGAATACCCAAGTGATTATATTGAGCATGGTTATTTTAGCAGTTGTTGTGGTGCTAGAGTAATTCATGGTGATATTTGTATGGATTGTAACGATCATTGTGATTTAGAAAAAGATGAGGAGGAAGAATAATATGGGTTACTACAGCGAGATACACGCACAGATGCAAGAAGATGGTGAGTTAGATGAAGAAAATCATCCAACACCTGATGAAATGGAAAATAATATGACAACTAATGGAGAAAAATATGAAAACACAAACATTACACAGGCAGTTAAAGAGCAAGACCGATTCTAAAGATTCTGAAAGAGCAGTAATAGGTGGTTTACTTTTTGAGCCATGCTTAGATGAGGTATTAGGCACTGGTTTAATATCCTCAGATTTTTCTGATAAGAATTTAGGTTTATTGTTTGATTATATTAAAGAAATGGTTGATGAAGATGAGCATGTTGATGCACTTCATTTAAGAAATTGGATAGACATGAGTGGTGATCATAGTGGAGAATGGACTAGCTTTCCTTTTTTGGCAACTCTCCTAGAGGAATCATTAAGCTCTAACAATATTGGTGTTTATGCTAACCACATTAGAACTTGTAGAATTAAAAATGAAGTTGAAAGCCTAAAGTTTAAAATTGAATACGATAACTACCAAGATACTGTAGATCAGATCCAGACTTTAGAGAATGAGATGTCAGATCAATCAGATCATTCTATGCAAAGCATTGTTGGAAAGACTATCGATTATATAGATAGTGTTAATGAGCATGGTACTGGTTTATCTAGTGGTTTTGAGTCATTAGATGCACTTACAAGTGGTTTTAGACCAGGTTCACTTAATGTTTTAGCGGGTAGGCCTTCAATGGGTAAGTCAACTCTTGCATTAAACATAGCAAATCATTTAAGTAACACTAAAAATGTGTTGTTTTTCTCTTTAGAGATGAGCCAAGTACAGTTAATGATGAAAATGGTGTCATGTGATAGCAATATTCCGCTTTCAAAAGTAGAAAAAAATCAATTAGAAGATGATGAGAACCAAATTTTTTATCAGAGCTTGGCAAAAGCAAGTAACAAAAACATGAATATTATCGATAAGTCAGGGTTATCTGTTAAGAATATTTATTCTACTGCAAAAAAAATAAATGCAGACAAAAAATTAGATATAATACTTATAGATTATTTGCAGATTATGAGATATGATAAAGGTAGAGAGGTTTCTGAACTAGGTAACATTACTAGAGAGTTAAAATACCTTGCTAAAGACCTTGAGATACCCATAATTCTACTTTCTCAGTTGAGTCGAGGGGTAGAGCAGAGAGAGAATAAAAGACCTTTTATGAGCGATTTAAGATCATCAGGTGAAATTGAGCAAGATGCTGATATGATTATGTTTGTTTATAGAGATGATTATTATTACGATGATTCACCTGATAGAGGCCTGGCAGAATTGATAGTTGCTAAGAATAGAATGGGCAGAAATGGATTTGTTAAGTGTAATTTTGATGGAAAATATTCAAGATTTTCTGATATAGAGATCAACCTTTATGGCAAAGAGTAGAAGTAAAAAAATTAGAGAGTCAGCAAGAGGTGAGGCTTGTACAATGAGAATTATTGGTTGTATGCCTGATCGAGAAACTGTAGTCTTGGCACATTTAAGTGGTGCGGGTATTGGTTTAAAATCATTAGACATACATGGTGCGTATTTGTGTTTAAATTGCCATGACATATATGATGGTAGGAAGCCAGTACCAGAGGGTGTTAACATATCTGAAGAAATGTTTTTTGCAGTTGTTGAAACACAAAAAATAATGCATGAGAAAGGATTAATTAAATGAATAAATTATTACAAATTGTTTTTATTTCAATACCAATACTTGTTGTATTTATGATGCTTGTTGGGTGTAGTGAATTTGATACTATAAGTAACGATAGACTTGAGTGTCATCCTGATAGATCTCCAGTATGCATTGATTGGAACAGAGGTATAATACTAGAAGAAGAAGTTATAAGAAGTTAGGGTACTTTTACTAGTTTATGCTTACGAGCATTGGACTATATTAAGTGCTTACAACTTGGGTTTGACTACTCCATCGATTTCCCAAGTCTTAATTGAGTGCCCTATCTTGTTATAACTAAGGAGAGTAATATGGAACAAGTAAAAGAGTTAGTAGATAAAGTTTTAAAGAATAGAAGTTTAACAATATTCTTGGGTATTGTTGTTGTTGCATTAGTCATGGGCTGGATTGGTGGCTAAAGAAAAAAAGGGGGTTGATGATCCTATTAACCCCTCTCATTACAGGCAAGGTAAAATTGAAGTAATTGATTTTATTATTGACCAAGATCTCCCATACTTAGAATCTAACATACTTAAATACGTGTGTAGACATAGGTTTAAGAATGGCGTAGAAGATTTAAAAAAAGCAAAGTTTTATCTCCAAAGATTAATTGATATGATACAATGAGTGTACACAGAGTAATTTACAGAAGTAAACCTAAAGAAGAAACATTTAGATCTTTATCTAAAATCTTTTTTACTAATAATCCTGACTGTGAGATAGCTACAATATCAATTGTTGAAGGAAAACCCAAAAGAAGTGATGCTCAAAACAATTTGTATCATTTGTGGGTTGACATAATAAGAGCAGAGCAAGGTGAAGAAAGTAAAGAAAAATGTAAAGAAGATCTTGCTTTACAATTTTTAGGAGATAAAGATAAGTCTACTAAAGAGTTAACTGTTCCTGAATTTGATCAATTTATAATGGATATTGATAGGTATTTCTCACGAGAATGGGGTATTAAATTACCTAGAAATGAAGATCATAAATCCATAATGAATAATGAGCCTAAGACATACACAAGCAAGACATGATAAATTAGATGTAATAGCAGAACATCTAAGAGATGCTATTGAAATAGCTAGAGAAGGAGATACTGGAAGAGATCTAGATATACGAATACATTTAGCACTTGCAATACAAGATATAGATAACCTAAGAGGTGAACACTATGAGGATTATATTTGACATAAATCCTTGTCCAGCCTCCAGGCCAAGAGTTACACGTTGGTCGACTTACTACCCCAAGAAATACACCCAATTTAAGAAAGACATGATAGCACTAACAAGTGAGTTGTATATTACTCCCTCTGAAAGTCTATTAAGTGTTGATATAGGCTTTTATATTGGTATGCCTAAGTCTTGGTCTAAGAAAAAAAAAGAATCCAAGCATGGACAGTATTGTGACAATAACGCTGATGTAGATAATTACTTAAAAGCAATTCTTGATTCTCTTAATGAAGTGGTTTATGTAGATGATCGACAGATCGTAGAAATTAGTGCCAGGAAAATATATAGCTATAAGCCATGTATTAAATTTAAAATGAAAATCATAGGAGATTAAATGGAAATTAGCAGAGAAGAAATTGTAACTAAATTATCACAAGATTATGCTAAAAGAGCAAGAATTTTAAATCTTAAATTTGAAGATGCTTACGATAAATATGTTGAAAGATGCAAGATAAGAAGCTACGATAATTTACTATGGCAGTTTACTTGTGCTAATTTAGGAAGATTACCTGTAACAACTCCTTCTTTAAAAAAAGATGAGTACATTATTTCAGTAAGTGATGATGATTGTGAGGATGGTGTATGCAAACTGTAGAAAAAGAAGAAGAAAAAAGATTACCGCCTCATCCTCCTATGTCACCTTTTAATTAAAGTGGTTTACTGTCTAAATACAATCTCATAGCTTGCGAAAATTCTTGTTCTGGATCATACCCATCTCCAAGATTGTTAAAATCTTCACGTTTAGGAACACCTTTATGGCCTAATGTTCTTTCCCAATAACTTTTATAGTCTTTTTTATAATCTGATTTGCTTGAAGTAAGATAATCTGGCACATCTGTAGTATCTTCAGGCTGGCCTTCATTCATTTTTTTATCAATTTTTTCTGTAAGCATGCCACCAGCTTCAAATGCTCCAGCAACAACTCCTGCGGTTGCTATAAGTGGGTTTCTTTTTGCTAAAAAACTAATGCCACTTGCTATTCCTTTTAGGCTTTTATTTAAAACTGTTCTAGTTCCTTTTCCAGCTTTTGTTGCTGGAGTTACTCTATAATTTCCACCCATAAAACCTGTTGCAAAATCTTCTGCAATTTTTTTTATTGCCATTATTTTTCCCCTCTAATTCTTTTTGTATTTTCGTTTTCAAATTCTTGTAATATTCTTGTTTCTGTTGCACCATGAATATAATTTGGAATCATTTCTCCTATTATATTACTAAGAGTTTGTAAATTACCACTTGTTATTTTCCATTTGTTTCTATTACCCCAAACATTTAATTTTTCAATATCAGTATGTAACAACATATCTTGTACTGCATGATCTAATTTGCTTTGTAATTTAGCTTGATTAATGTGAGTAACAACTCGAATAACTTTCATTCCTACACTAGAAACCCTATCCCTAATTTGTGATGCACCATATTGAGTAGTTACACCAGGCAATATTTTTTGTATTGGATCTACTTGTTGTGCTACAGATTTTGCATTTAAATCCGCAATATCAATTTTTTTCAAATTGTCTGATACCATTGATAATTTTTTAAATATTTCTATTTTTTCTTTACTAAACAATGTATTTAACATTTTTTCATTTGCAGGATCTAAAAGATATCTCATTCCGCCATTTTTTTTGTTACCTTGTTCAAATATTTGTGTAACATATTCTCTTTTTATATTGTCATTTACAATTCTTGATGAAGAAGAATCTAATAATTTTAAATCATTTTGTATTTTATTATAAAAACCTAAATCTCCTTTAACTAATCTTTTAGCTAACTCAGGATAACTTGGACTTAATGCTGAAGAAATTAAAAAGTGATCTGCAATTTCTTTTTCAAAATCTTTTGCTGCATTATTAATAGCATGTCTTTTTAACATTAATTCACTTTGATCAACAATTGATTTTTCTAATATTTTTTTAATACCAGGCAATGACTCTAATATTCTTCTATCTTTTCTCATTAACACCTGTACTTTTTTAGCATCAAATACACCATCTTTCATTACTTTATCGTACATTTGTAAAATATACGCATTTTGTGCAATTTCAATTCCTTCTTTTCCAGAAACAGATAAAAATTGATTAAGCGACTCGCTGTTTTTAAATAGTACAGGAGCAATTTCTGTTGCATATTTTTTACTATTTATTTGTAATATCCCTTCTTGGCTATATGGTATGCCAATTTTTTCATAAAACAAAACATCTGCTGCATCTAATTTAGCATTTAGTTGTAGTGCTATTGTATCATCAAATCTAAGTCCACTTTTTTCTGTTCCTCTCATTTCTAATCTTTTTTCTTTAAAAAATGTTTTAAATTGATTTAACTTTCTTCTTTCAGTTTGAGTAAGATTTTCTCTACTAAATTGATTGATTGCTCTTTTTAAAGAATCCATTTGTGTCCAACTTAAATCTATAGATTCTGGTGCTTTATATTCTGGATGACTAGGCCTTAAATCTCCTCTCATTCTTTCTACTTTAGTTACTGTCAAATCAGCATTAACTTGATCTACCATAACTTTTTCTTTATTTGATTTAGGTTTAAGATATGCAGTTATCATATTATCTATTGGTGTTTTTTTACCAAATAAATCTACAAGGTTATTAGCTGTTACAAAATCATATAATTCTGTAGTTACTGTACCTGGCATAACCACATTGTTTAATTTTGCTTCATCATCTATTGCAGTATATGTAGGCTTCATTTCTTTTCGTGCAGCTTTTTCTCTTTGTATAACAATAGCTTTAACTTGATTACCTATATCATCAGCATTTTGAGGAACAAAACTTAAATCTAAAATTTCAATTTTTTTATCAAGCTCCATTCTTAAATTTATAAGTTTATCACCTTGTGCTCTTAATGTTTCTGGCAATGTAGATAATTCAACTGGAGCATAACGAGTTCCAAATATAGAATCTGCATGTCTATCTAATGCTATTCCAAGTTTATATACTTCTTCTTCTACTTGTGTTCTAAATCCAGGATTGGTTTGCATTAATCTTTTAAGTTCAGCCTGGGCAGTTGGTGAATCAGCAGCCATTACTAAAAGTGGAATTTCATGGGTTTCTAACATTGATCCAACTTTTCTAAATTCTTTAATTAAAAGATCAAGTCTTTCTGGATTTAATTCATTTTGCATTAATTTAAATATTTCTTTAACACCGCCAGCAGCATATTGTTTTGCAACTTCCTCAGGATATTTTTTTGCAAATTGACGATTTTCATATGCTTGTGATAATTTTTTGCCAGCAAATTTAGTTGGAATTTGTAATACAGCACCTACACCACCACCTAAAAAAGCTCCAATTGTTTTACCTACACCTGTATCTTCACCTGTAATTTTTTCTTCTAACTTTCCACCACCTTCTGATCCTAATACCGTACCAACACCCATAGCTGAAGCAGTTGATCCATTTTTGAAAAATCTTGAAGTTAATTTTTTTGCAGCATCTTTAGCTAATGGCAATAAATCATCACCTATAAGAGGATTTAATGCACCTAATTTTCTAGTTGTTGCTACTTGTCCACCTGGTAAATAAAAAGTTGGATCTGCAGCAAATCTTATTGCCATTCCAGCAGCTTCTTCACCTATTGTGCCTGTTGATGATAACATTTGAGGATCTGCAGTAGTAACTTGACTTACTATTTCTTGATTTTTATTAAGATTGTTTACAAATGTATCAAAATATGTTGCATCTTTAGTAAAAGGGATATCAGGTAAACCTATAGAATCAATCATTTCTTTCCAATGTAATCCCATAGAACCACCTTCTAATGTAATTTCATTTATTTTATCTTCTATTCTATCTGTTTCTCCATTAGCTAATAACTCATCATACTCATCAGAATTTTTAAAACTGTTTAATTTATTTTTCATTGCAGCTTGTTTTTCTTTTTGCAATTTTTCATTATCTTCTGAACCAAAATATAATCTGTCAAATAAATGTCTAAAAGGTGCTTTTTGTGCATCTAATACTGTACCTGCAAAAGCTGCTGCATCTCCTAAACCTAATTTAGCTTGATTTATATAAAATTCTAATTGATTTTCAGCTCTTAAATTATCTAATGTTTTTTCTTGTTTTTTTTCTTTAGCTAATGCTAATAATGCTTGGTCAGAAAAATCAGATAAAGTTCCAGGCGTAGTTATTTCTGAATTATTAATTAATGATTCAGGATTTTTTTCATTTAATAACTCTAATAACTCTTGTGCACTTAATTGGTTTAAATTTGTTACATCACCCATAATTACTCCATTATTGCAGTACCACTTTCATCATAATAAATACCATCTTTAAAAGTATAGACTCCTTTTTGAACCAATGCTTCGTAAATTTCTTCAGTAGTAGCTGCACGAGCAGATACTTCTTGTATTATTGGTTCTCCTGTCATTGATTTTAATAATGCGTTGTCTGTACCAGCTATTGCAAATGATTTATTAAAATTACTATGATCTGTATTATATCTATTTATTAAAACTGTTTCTAATCCTCTTGCTATTTGTTCAAATTCTTCTATTGAGGCTTCAACTGGAATACCTGTAATTGCTTGATTTAAATAATTTGAAATTTTTCTAGGTACACTTCCAGCTTTTGAAACAGTTTGTACTTCAGCTAAACTTAAATTAGAGTCTTTAGTTAAACTAACAATAGTTCTAGTAGCTACTGCCCATGAAGCAGCATTTTGCTCACTACCAGGTTTAGTTCCTCTAGCATCTGCAATTTGATTTTTTAGATTTGTTAATTGATCTAAGCCATTTCTACTATTAGTTGAAATATTGTTCCACAATTTATATTGACCTAAAACATCGCTAATAGAAGTATTACCACCTGCTGCAGCTACATCTGTGGCTAATTGATTTTTCCATTCTAAAAATCTTTTGTTACCATTTGTTGTTCCTACTGCATTAAAATCTTCAACTCCATTAATTGATGCTGTAGTTTTTTCTTGTTCAATAAAGTCATTAGCAACATCTCTGTATGCTGCTTGAACTGCACTTTCAGTAGTAGGAATACTAATAGATTTTTTAGCTTCTATTAATAAATTACTTTGATCTGCTTTAGATAAATCTGCATATCCTGGAGAGTTTAAAACACCCATTACGGCAGCTTGTTCAAAGCTATTAGGTATATCATCTACATTTGTTCGAGCAATTTCAACAAAATCTCCATTTACAAATTCTTCAGTTATACTAAATTTACCTTTATCAGTATCATCAACATATGTTCTAGTTACTGCTGCTTTCATTTGTTGTGCGGTTGATTGTAAATCTTCCCATTTATTTGTAGTTTTATTATATGATCTCCATACATCACTATAAACTGTATTTCCATCTTGATCTAAACTATCAACTGTAAATTGTTGTACTTGTTGATTACTTATATCATCACTTAATTTTAAACTTCTTTTTGCTGTAGCTATTATTTTTTGTTGTGCAGGAACATCTCCTGCTTTTACCGCAGCTATATAAGCTGGATCTCTTTCAACTGTATCTGTAAATAATTGATCTAATGATAGTTCTGTAGGTGTAGTTGCTTTACGTGCTGATTCACCTGGTACAAGTTCGCCAGTTGCTTTAAATCTTGTAGCATTTTCTACATCTTTATAAGTAGCAGAGGCTGCTGTTGATG
>ENA-ORXF01001547-ORXF01001547.1-marine-metagenome-genome-assembly--contig:-NODE-1547-length-14737-cov-13.233424_pt1 | contig 14737 bp, 38 predicted proteins | sample MGYA00237864_ERZ511476 | MGnify/ENA primary metagenome ERZ511476 (study PRJEB26306, sample SAMN06343908) | marine metagenome | isolation source: coastal waters | place: Atlantic Ocean: West Antarctic... | reverse complement strand
TGAGAATTCACAACAAGAAATAGACAAGTAACGAATCGAACCCCCTTTGAACGTATTGGGAACTAATCAATAAGGAAGATGATAAAGAAAGAATGGATGTGGATGTTAAATCCACCAAAGAATGATGGTAAGGTAGGTTTAAAGAGTTATATGTGTAACATCGATTCCGATTTTGATGATGAGGATGCATACATAGATGGAGTGGATGAAAGACCAACTCCAAAAGTAGAAGAATATAATGATGATGACTATGATTATTAATCCCTTATAACCCTACTCACCCCTTTCGTTCTTTTGTCGTGGGGGGTTCGAAGAGTCGTAAAAAAATATTTTTGAGGGGTTTTTATATTGATAGTATTTATATAAAATTAGATATACTATGAAATGTAGACAATGTGGAGACGAAATGGTGTTAATAACAACAATACAAGGTAGTTATAACTCATGTAAAACGTGTAGTAATGTAGATTTCTCATATCACGAGGATTTAGAATTGGATAAAGTGGCCATACGTGGTCGTGATTAACCACCTCATTCTTTCTTCAGGCTTCGAAAATCTCAGCCTTCATAGAATTCACGGTAACAGTAATAGTTAAAATGACTCACCTCGTACTATAAAAGATAGTACTCGTTATAGTAGGGATATAGGGAAACATAGTAGTATAGGTGAAGAGGAACTACATTCACTTCATAGGGATACTACGTTCATTCCGTTCCAGCTCCCCAACTCTATCACTCCCACACTCCCTCCAGTAATATATCAAGGTACAAAAGTATCCTCTGAGAATAAGAGGGTTTAAGAGAGTTTAGATTGTATCCGTACCCCAATATTACACTACATGAGTTATAACCTTAGAAATCACCTATATACTCCAGTCGAGGTGCTATAGTCTTGACTACATCCCTACGGTGTTGAATATTGTACCCCATGTCATAATAGTATATGATGTATCAACTCAAAACAAAACTTCCAAACCAACCTATCAGTATTGCACTCAGACTCAAGGGGGTTTTTGTGTCTTTTCCACTTTTTTAAATTTCATTTTGATACCCTGCCATGACACGTTGTCGTGTATTCCCTATGTCCTCACTTTTGGAAGGAAAAAAGCCCTCATTTTTGAACATGACAAGGTGTCATATTAAAGTTATTAACAAGTTATGAACACCTCGGCTATTGCATTATTCGTAATTCGGCCCAAATCGGACATATTGTCACCTCTTTTATTTGGTCATGTGGAAAAAAAGTTGTATCTTAAGGGTGAGGAGGGTGGGTAGTTACTTACAATGGAAAATTCTTTTGAAAATAAGTGATTAATTGCTTGGCAGTCTCGGCTAATAGTCGTATATTAGTAGGGTAGTTGAGTAAGGGGAGTTAATACCCCTACAACGTTAAAACCCTGAGATATGAATAAGAGAGAAAAAACAATACAGATACTGAAGTGGATTGGAGTAGGTGGAATACTACTACTACTATGTGGGATCGTAATACCAGCACTGATAAAGGGAGGTTTTTACCTTTTGTTACAAGGAATGTTACACCCATTTATTGCAATGATCGTTGTGGTAAACTGTTTGGTATGGCAGATGGTCTACATTAGGTATACCGAAAGAAAGAAAAATCAATTAAAATAGATATATTATGGCAGAAATGGAATTAAGAGAATTTATGTTCACCTTCGAGGGTGGAGGATGGAACACCGTGTGGGCGAAAACACGTAGAGGAGCAGTTAAAGAGGCAGTTAGACAGTATAAGGATTCAGATTCCTTGAATGTGAGAGAATCTTCAGTACATTTAGCTACTAAAGAAGGACTTAGGGCCGCGTGTTCACTATTTTATTAAAATTAATCATTAAAAAGCTTGTATAATCCGATTAATAGTCGTATATTACTTATGTAATAAGAAAAACAACCCTATGAGATACATCCAAACTGAGGATATTTTAAAATTAAATGAGATTAAAGGTTTTACACCTACTATGGACAACATGAGTGGTACACTTGAGTGGTCAAATGGTGAAGATAACGGTAAATACCTATATGCTACACCAAATTGGGAGGGAGAAGGTCAATGTCCTGTTAGTATATACACGGATGAGGGTGATGTACAAGATGTTGCAATACTTAAGTTCACGGATATGAGTAAGAAAGAACAGTTATCCTACTATAAGGAGGTAATATCTAACGTAATTGATGTTATTTTAGAAAAAAAGTAAAATAAATGTAAAAAGGCTTGTATATTCCAATAAAAAGTCGTATATTTACATAGTAAATGGGTGATGATTGAGATATAGGTGTTTCCTACTCTAGTTAACCAAAGAAATAAAAAGAAAAACGTTAAAAGGCTTGTATAAACCAATTAATTGTTGTATCTTTACAAAGTAATAAGGCCAAAGTACATTTAGGGATTAGTTCTCCCATATAAATGGAAACGGTATCCGTACTCAATGGAGGATTGAACCCCTGATACGATTGAGTTGACAATACTTAAGGTTTTAGGGATTAGCCTCCTTTCATTCCTTAGATAGAGTTTTTGGTAGTATATGGTTCTATAACATGAAAACTACCACATACAACGACGAGGTGTCAAAGGCGATGAAATGATACTACGCACCTCAATTATTAGGTTTATAAGAAAAACCTAATATCGTACATCGAGTGAAGGATATAATTATCCAAACTCAAGCGTGGTTAAGGTTAAGGGGTTTTCCTTATCCACGATAAAAACGGAGACCTTAAATACTCTCTCCTATCCTAAGTGTTTCATTCGAAACCGCCCATCAAGAAGTCTGGTCTCTACTTGATGGGTTTTTATATGCCCAAAAGTGTACTATAATACCATGACACGTTGTCATGTACCGTGTGTTACAAATGTAATGTTACAATTGTAAACAATGTAACACCATGTTGAGGTTGCTCATTGTTAATAACTTTCTTTAAAATAAACACGAAAAGGCTTGGTCATGTGGGCAAAAAACCGTATATTTACTATGTAGTTTGGTTCGAGTGTGAGAGGTGAATCAGCTATGTAAACCTTAAAATAGATAAAGTATGATGAAATTAGAAACGTTAAGAGTAGAGAGTCAGAAAGAGATTAACAAGTGGACCAAGGCGGTTACCGTGACTATCTCAGAAGATGAGGATGGGAAATACATTGTTGGTACGTATACTGACTGGGATGGGAGTGAGAGTTCTAAGATAGAAAAGGTAGATGTGTATTTTGGAATGGGCATCTTTACTAACTACTTTAAGAGTAGATGTAACTATCTGAACCTGAGTATGGAAGCGAAGAGAGAATGTTTCAATAAAGGAATACATCCAGAAAGAGTTTAAAAACATTATCGGTATATGAGCTAATACTACTACTAGCTCTAATACTGTATATACCCATAGTAGTATAGACAGAGAAGAATATAATATAAAAGTAAATTAATAAAACACACATATGAGTACAGAGACAAAACACAGAAATTGTATAATACAAAATACACCCACAGAGCAGTTCCCTAACATGGTTACTATAACTAAGACTCCTAAAATAAGAAGTACCTTTTTAGACAGTAGATATATTACCATTCAAAAATGTGTAGAGCACATAGAGTTGATAGAATCCGAGAGGTTAATAAATTCAAAGGAGACATACGTGAAACAACAACTCCAAGAAGTAGTGGTTGTAGATTCCACGCAATTATAAAATAAGATAGCCCCCCTCCCCCATAGGGGGGTAGGTTTCTTGTAACTGAGAGAAAGACTTTTTTTTGTGAGAGGGGTCGGAGTGGTCTTTTTATCGAGGTCAATTTTTTTATTGCCAGATAAAGATACCCTATATACACCTCCTATGGAGGTATGATGTATCATAAAGAGAATGTGGGCACGTATTAGAAGGTGTTCACCTATAAGGGGCAGTTGGCCGAGTGGTTAGGTACTGGATTGCAAATCCAAGAACAAAGGTTCGAATCCTTTACTGCCCTCTATGAGTTAGAGGTTTATACCTTTAGATTCATTCAGTACTTGAGGAAGGGATATATGGGATTATCTGGTCTTACGGTACTTAGTAGTTAAGAAGTAGAAGGGAAGTTTTTGATTTCCTTTACATATACGGGTAATACTACTATGATTACTACTATGTGAGCTGATATTATTAGGGTTACCGTTAATGTGATTCCATAAAACCCAATTATTACCAGTCTTTTCGTTTATTGGTAAATTTTTGATTTCTAACTGGCAATAGGAGGTTATAAATCTTTTTTTAAAATATATCATTATTAATTAGGTTATATCAATTAAAAGTCGTATATTAGAGTATAATAAGTAATTAACCACTAAAATCATTAAATCATGAAAAACCCATTTAAATTAGAAACTTACGGATTGTACAAAAGAACAAATTACAAAACCAATCGTAATGACAAGTACGTAGGATACGAAGGTAGTGTATTGAGAGATAAACTACTTAAATCTAACATCACACTTGATGAAGTTGTAAAACTAAAAAAACTTTACAAAACGGTGTGTGCTGAAAATAGAGAAAAAGGAACGATTGAATATATTGCTGGTTATGATGATTTACTTGATAGTATTCGAAAGTTACCAAAGGATTTACTTATGTATCACATCGGTACTCTTCACGGAATGATTGCTGGATATAGAAAATATAACTTAGTATAAAACACATTAAAGATGTCAACAGAATTAAAAACATTAAAAGGCCACTTTCATAGTACTAAAACTAATGAGATGGAAAAAACCGAATTATCACTAACAAGATTTAGTGGAGGAGTAGAAGGTATGAAAGTACAATTGACTATGAGAACCCAAGGCGAGTTCTTTACTCATATTGCTCTTAACAAGAAACAGATTAAGAAGTTAATCAAAGAACTACAAACTAACTTTGAATTATAAAAATGAAGACATTTGCAATCACATATCTATCAGAAGTAGAAACAGACGTAGAAACGTTAACTGTTCAATCAGAAACTATTGATGAGGCTTTACAAAACTTCACCCTTACATCAAAATGGGAAAGAAGAGTTGTGGGTATTAAAGAAATAACTAATCCTGGTAAAAACTTATAATGTTCGTAGAAAAGATAAAATTAGAAAGAGCTAATAGAATGATTCGTATAGGATTTGGGCTATACATGTATATACCATTTTTCAGAATCGACTTATGGTATTATGGATTTAGGATAACTAAATTACCAACACCTAAGAGAATGAAATCAAAGGACTTGAAAAATATGAGAATTCTTAATAAGGATGAATCGTATGATATTAGATTTGGAGAAAGGGAAGAACACTATGGCGGAGAAATACAATAACATGAATATAACTAAAGAAGGTGATGAACAATCAAGTGGTACAAAACGCATAATGATGCAAACCACAGTTGAATACATTAATAAAACTAATCCATCTATATTAAAGGAATTAGAAAAGGGCCCAAAGTTTGATGTTGGAGGAAGTGAAGAAACTGGATTCTATTATGCATGGGATTTGGATGATGATACTCCTACACGAAAATTATTAGATGGAAGGCAAGTTGTTGAGTTAGAAGAACCAATGAGTTTATCAGTAACAACTAAGTGTCCAGAGAAATGGATTTTACAAGATATTGAAACAGGTCAGATATACCAAGGAAGTTTAGATGAAACTCCATTTCAACAATGGAAGTTAATAACTACAATAGATGAAAAAAAACCAAAGAATGAAAAGTAAAGATGAAATGAAAATGTATCTCGCTTTAATAGTGGGTGTAAGTACAGTAGTATCGTGCACCGTTAGTATAGTATTACTATTAGTGTTTTGGTTGGGAAGTGTATTTACAAATGGATAATGAATACTCAATAGGAGCTAATACAAAGGAACACCGAGATTATATAAAATCAAAGTATCCTATTTATTTTGAACAAGATATGATTCAAGAAGCAACATGGAAGTGTTATATAGTTCAATGTTCTGATAATACCTTATATACAGGAATCACAACAGATATAGAACGAAGAGTAAACGAACACAATACTTCTCACAAAGGAGCAAAATATACAAAAACAAGAAGACCTGTTAAATTAGTATATTCAGAATCTCATACAGATAGGTCAACCTCATCGAAACGAGAATATGAAATTAAGAAATTAAACAGAACCGATAAACTAAAACTAATAGATGCTGGAAGAATATAGAAATACATTAACCATGAAACAGATATTTTGGTTAGAAAATGTAATAGAAGGGAAAAGTGAGTTTTGGGTAACACTAATAAAAGAAGTTATCCGAAGAGGTAGATACTCAGAATCACAACGTATACTATTAAACGAAATGGGTCAGCTGGTTAGAACACAAAAAAATACAGATAGATGAAAAATAATAATGGACAAGAAGTGGAAGAATTAGAATATGTTTCAATATTTCATTTTTACGAACAATTAAATAAACAATAATGGCAGATTTTGTAGTTACACTAATAATAGTAACAATGGGAATATGGGGTACATACGATGTATTTTATAAAAAACACGAATAGATATGAGTAAAGAATTAGAAAGTAGAATCAAAGTAAATGGTTATATGTTTGGACTAAGTGATGGATGTTACTGTGCAAAGGGAAATCCTCAACCATATGGTAAACCAGATGCAGCTTTAATGGAAGCAGCAAAGAAAGTAGAGAGTATATTAATGAAAGATGGTATTCGATCAACATCTAAATTTGGTGTTGATGATTGGATAGACGTTATAATGTACTAATATGGAAGAATTAGAAAAAATAAGAAAGTTAATTGGACACGTAAAACAAGATTTTGAGATGTTACAAGATGGTTCTTGGAATTTTAATCAATTTGCTGGTAAAGAATTCCATGCATCATTAGATAATTGTAACAAAATAATAGAAATTGTTGATAAATTGACAATATCTAACCTAAATGAATTCAGGCCTCCTAAACATGAAATCATCGTAACACCTACACCGCCGTGTAACACATCGTTTTCTCTCGATTCAACGGGAATTTATGATGATACTCAGACTTTGAACAAAGAAATATATTAAAATGAGAAACAATAGAAGAGTAGACGGATATGATTTTGAATTCGTAAGTCAAAACGGAGGTGAAGATGAGTTTTATCAATGTAGAGGAGATGTTATGTATGATGATGACCACGATGAAACACCTGAACCAGGATTATGGCATGCAGCTACAAAGTTGTCTAGAAAATTAAATACAGATGGTGAGAACACAAGTGTTAATCACTCTGAAAAAGGATGGGTTGAAGTAACAATTGAAAAATAAGAAAACATATGAATAAATTAATTTGGCAAATGTATAATGAGAACCGTATCTCATTAGAAGTAGCAGAAGAACTTTTAGACTGCCACTACAACAGAAGTAAATCTCAATACGCAAAGTAATGGATTGGAACTTTATAGTTTTATCAGCATTTTTAACCTATATACTTTTTGTTACATATTTAAATAATAAGGATGACTGATTTAGATGAACTAAGTGCTCAACTACACAAGAATCAGATGGCTAATAAGTCATATAGAAATCTGCCTCAACGTATAATGATGAAGAGGTGGTTAGATTGTGATAGAGATGTGTTTAAATTTTGGGATTCCATACCTTGGGATTCTGAATGGTTAAGACATGATACTGATGAAGAAAGAAAAGTTAAGGATATCGAACGAGAGTTTAATAGGCATCCATTTAAAGAATTTATAGTTAAAGAATCAATTGAAGTAATATGAGCATAATTGCATTTCACGGATGTTCCTTTACATGGGGACAAGGATTACAATATTATTATTTAAAAGAAGAATTAGGGTACACGGATAAGGAAATCTTAGAGTTATCAACTAATCAAAAAGATTTAGTTGACATCAAAAACATTAATTTTGAGCAATTTCCTAAAAAAATAGATGATTATAGAAAAGCTCACCACTTTCCTAACTTAGTATCATCACATTTTGATGTTCCACACATATTATCACTCCAAGGAAACGGTGGTGATAACGAATCTATCATAAAACGAATAGAAAACCCACATCATTTTCATTTAGATTGTGTACAAACACATATTGTACAAATTACATCACCAACACGAGGTTCACATGAATACACAAGTCAATGGCACGAAGATAATTGGATTGCAATAGATAAAGATCCAATGAATTTTATGTGGATGATTAAAGCACAAGTTGAAACTATCAAGGATATGTTGGAGGAAATGAATCAATTCGGCCAAAACATACTATTTTTGTGTTGGTTTAAGGAACATGCTGAATATATAAAGGAAAAGTATCCTAAACAACTGATACAAATTGAATATAAACGTAGTATTTATGATTCATTTGATGTTTTTACAGATAATCATGATTTTAAAGGAGAAGGAATGAACATAAGGGATGATTTTAAAGGTTCAGATGATACACATTTCTCACGAAAAGCACATAAACTTGTAGCAAAAGCGATAATAAAGAAGATAAAGAAGGAAAAAATCAAGTTTAATACAATAAAAGTATAATAAAATTGAATAAATCAGATTACATATGTTCAGTTCCATTTTCTGATATAGAAATACATGACCATGGTAGAAACCTATGTTGTGCTTCGTGGTTAACTAAATGGTTACCAGAAAATGCAACTCCATATGATTCATGGAATTCAACAGAGGCCAATGATATTAGAAATTCTATGTTAAATGGGAGTTATCAATATTGTAATAATAACTGTCCCTTTTTAAACGAATTGGAAACAACAGGAAAACCAGGACATAAGGGCCCAATACATCATACGAGTAATCTTTCTACTAAATTAAAATCTAACATAGATAAACACAAACAAGGAACATTATTATCACCATCGGCGGTAATATTCTCAATGGATAGAAGTTGTAATCTAAAATGTCCATCATGTAGATTGGATTTGATTATGGCGGATAGTAGTAAGATACGAAAAGTAAAAAAAGATATTCAGGATATAGAAGATTCGTTCTCACATGAAATTACTAAACTAACTATTACAGGAAGTGGTGACCCATTTATATCAGTAGGGTTTAGAGATTTCTTACGAACCTTTGATTCTAAGAAATGGCCTAAATTAGAAATAATTCACCTACATACTAATGGAACTAAGTGGAATCCAAAGATGTGGAAATCTATGGAAAATATACATACATACGTTAAGAGTTGTGAGATTTCAATAGATGCATCAACTAAAGATACATACGAAAACAAAACAAGATTAGGAGGAAATTGGGATGAGTTGATGGAAAATTTAGAATTCATCAAAACAATACCAACATTACAGACTATAAAAACATCATTCGTTGTGCAATCAAGTAATTATAAAGAGATGAAATCATTTTATGATTTAATGTTGGGTATATTTGGAAAAAAAGTAAATGTATTCTTTAATAAGATAACAAATTGGGGAATGTATAGTGATGAGGAGTTCTTAAGTAAAAAGATATGGGATATATCACATAAAGAACATAGTGAGTTCATTGAAATGGTTAATAAAGTACTACCAGCTGAAAACTCATACAATAATTTACAAGAATTTATAACAAAAAAAGAATTAATATGAAAATAGAAGAAGGAGACGGAAAAAATAGAAGATTAGGATGTATAATAATGATTGTTGGTACAATTATTGTATGGGGTTCTATATTCTACCTCGTTTCAACGATATATGAGTAAAATTACAGACATATTAGAATATAATAAAGAGAATTACGAAAAGATTGTATCTCTTTCACCTTGGATTAACGTATATGCTTTAAAAAACCATTATATATTTAACCAACCCAAGGTTGCATCTTCATATATGGATAATTATGGAGAATCTTCTTTGTTAATGAATGTTTCTTTTGATAGATTAACTTTTGAAATATTAGAGATTGGTGAATCCGGTTCAGCTGAAGAAGAACTATCAACCATAAGATATGAAAAAAAAGGTCAAATATCACGAGAACAAAAGTATAAAGATTTCAAAAACGATTGGAAGAATCTAATTCAAAACAAACCAACTAAAAGAAAATTCGTTTTTCTTGTCAGAAACCCTATACAAAAATTTATAGCAGGAATCACACAGGATTTTGTAATTATAAATCAAGACGAGCAACTTCAAGGACAAATCGTTGAAATAAAAAAAGATTCAAATAGTAAATATTATACAGAATGGTCTTTCAAAAACGGTCTTCATCAAGAACAGTATGAAGAAAGAATTCAATCAAGACTTAAGCTTTACTATGAACATCCCGATTGTATGATACCAGTTACTGAAGCTGACGTTGAGGATTTTGGTGCAGGAATAATACATAGAGCAGGTTATATGGGAGGAGGTCATATGAAAGATTATACATTTTTTTATTATGGATTATTTGAAAAGTTAAATGGATGTTCACCTAAAAGCCCTTTATCCTTAATTGATATCAACATACAAAGTTTACATAACACTTTATGGGATTGGGGATATAGACAAAAAAGGCAAGGTCTTGGGCTCAAGAGAAACGATACGAGACAGCATGTTAAACCAAAACTTCTTAACATAATGGTTAGATATTTAATTTCTAAGAAAAGTTGGGGAGGTATAACAAACGAAGCTCTGAAGACAAATACTCAAGCTTGGATACAACTGATTAAAAGACAATATAGTTATATGGATTTTGATGGAAGTAATGAAGACATAAATTCTATCGAAGATTATTTTAATGATAACTATATTATAGGTAAACATAAAACATGGGAAGATTTAATTAATATAGAATCTCACCAAAGCTGGTGTAGTAAAGAATCAGTTGTAAAGTTAGAAGAAACAATAAGAACCTATAATAAGGCCAATCCAGAATTCATCTCACAAAGAGATTCTTCTAAAGATTACGATGCATACAATAAGCCAGATTTTTCAAGAGTTAGATAGATGAGCAAAATTACAGAGATATTAGAAGGTTGGGGGAACGTTATTAAAGATAACTTTAATGCAGTAGACCCACAAACTAAGGAATTGTCAAAAAAACGGTTAATTCATTGTGATTCCTGTAATTTAAGACAAGGTTCTTCTTGTTCTACAACTATCTTTGGATATCATGTTATAACAAATGAACGAACAAATGGATGTGGATGCAACATATCCGCAAAAACTCTATCAAGATCATCCCAATGTCCATTAGGAAAATGGCCACTCCAATAAAAAAAGTCGAACAAAATTTGGTAAGTCCAATAAAATGTTGTATCTTTACAGTATGAAAGAAATACATAAGGACGAGAACCATAAGGAAGTCGATGGAGAATTTTATTTAAGAGAACTCCAACCTAATGGTGGGGGTTATAAATGGATTCAAATCAACACTCAACAAAACATCGGTAACGAAAAGAATATTAGCTCACATGGAAATAACGGAATGGATAGGTTGGATAGGTAACGTAATAGTTATAATATCTTTCTTACAGAAGAACATAAAGAAATTAAGGGTATACGGATTGATAGGTGCGTTGGTATGGATAGTATACGCCATAAGGATAGAGAGTAACTCTTTAATAATCTTAAACTTAGTAATCATGGGTATACAGATGTATCACTTATATAAGTTAAGAGAAGAAGAAAAGAAATTGAAATACCCTTGGATGTATCCTATAGCCAATGAGAATTGGAAAGAACAAGACCCTCCTATTGTTTCTTCTTTAGAATACCATCAAGACTTTGAAGAAGGATTGGAAGAAAACTCCAAACAGTTAGATGAGTGGCACAATACACTCGAAAGAAAAGTACACAAAGAACAATTGTAAATAAAAGATAAACACCTCCTACTAACGTAAGAGGTTCTTTTTTTCTATTTATACGAAAGAACACCAAAAAAAATTCCTCGAAAAAGGATTTCGGTACATATGATAATACCACAAGGTGTAACAATGAAGAACGGATACCATATAACACTAATACAGAGGAGTACTATACTAACTTATATAATATAACACAGATGAACGATTACAATGATAATGAAGATAACCACGATGAAGAAGATTTATTCGGAACTCATCGCCTACAAGAACAAGTTGATAAACTAATGTTTATTCAAGATTGTCAGAGAGGTTATCCCGTTGTCTTAGACCCTATTGAGTATGAATCCTTATTTGGTACTATACAAGAAGAAGATATCAAAGAACTTACCCAAGTATTCTTTTCCCAATATCATCGTTTAGGAGTAAAGGTCGATACCCTTGTAGATAATTGGGGATTAGATTGGATATGGTGTATCCTTAAATCATGCGAAAGAGGTGAAGAATATGAACTATGTGGTATAATAGTAAACATAATCGAGGAATATACGAACCCACACTTGGAATCCCTGCTACAAATAGAGAAAGAAATGACACTAATATAGAGACTGAGAAGGCTGAGATTAGCTTCTGTGGTATGTAAGATAGAAACTATCAATAAAAAGAAGGGGAAAAATCTTTTCGACTGAGATACTTATCTAAAAAAAATCTTTAAAAAACGACACAACTCTTAGTGCTAATACTATTAAGTTATAGGTTATTCTTTTTCTTTATTCTTTTTCTAAGTTGTCTGGAGTGCTTATAACTATAGCGGATTTTTAAAAAGTGAACAATAAAGTTATTAACAATCTGAAAATAAGGATTTACACCTCGTACTACCATACTCTCGATTACCTCCCCCAAAAAGATAATACAATTAAAGCTTGTATATATGGAATATATTTTGTATATTTATATAATTATATAACAGCAAACTAAGCAAGTTAATAAACATATGACGATACAAGATTATAGAAAGTGGATAAACTCTCTACCAAAGGAGATGGATGGTTATGAATTGGTACACCGAGAGTACTATGATTCAACCGATGATGAAATACTCGGTAAGGAAACCGAGGTATACTCCGTACACATTGATACACCAAATTTAAAAGCATGTAATATGCATCAAAAATCTTACATGAAATTTAATGAAGGTAAAAACGTAACTAAGTTAAACGTTCCTGATATGGAACAACCAATACACTAATTATGAATACTGAAATCAAATGGATATATGTTTTAATAGCCACCGTACTATTCGTATTTGCTCAAAGTGGTGCATGGATTCAACACAATTTACAATTTAAATATCCAAAGTTAGGGCCCGAGTGGTGGGGATGGTATGTTGCCGCATTACCACTTACATGGTTCTTCCTTAAAGCTACTCAATATGGAGTTGAGGGATTTGGTGGTTCTTTATGGGCAAATCGATTCTTGGGATTCTCAACGGGTATGTTGTTATATGGAGTACTTACAAGTTACTTCTTTGATCAACCGATGACATCCAAGATATGGGTTCAGGTAGGATTATGTGCACTTATAATGTGTGTACAAGTATTTTGGAAATCACCTGTAATAAAATAAATTATAAATAATTCAAATAAAGTTTGGTAAATCCAATTAAAAGTCGTATATTTGTATAAATGCATTAATTATGAGAAAGATAAAATTTAATATAAAAACTCAAAACGAGAAACCAAACATGGTAATCGAGTTCATAACGGATAGAACACCTGAATGGACAGAGGAACAATACACACGAAATAGAGAACCACTAACAATGGAATTAATCAGTAATGAAGCAACAGAAGAACAAGAGCCGTTATCAAGAGAGATTTGATTCCGAGGATGAAATGAGTATAGGTGAGTTATCTCATCATATAGGAAAGAAGATGACTGAGAAAGTACAAAAGAGTACTAAGGATTTTAAAAGAAAATCAAAACATAAGAATCATTGGGATGATGATGAATAAACATTAAAAGAATATTAGGCCCGTTCGTCTAACGGTTAGGACGTATGGTTTTCATCCATAAAATAGCAGTTCGATTCTGCTACGGGCTACAAATTATAAATAAAACTATGGAATCAGTATTACCGTTTGTATATGGAATTTTAACTTGTATTATTGTACTTGGTATTGTATATGGAGTTATTCAAGTTAGAGACATAAAGAATAATAGTGAAGATGTAATTGATGATGTAGAAGATAATAAAGTAAATCATAATCTCTTACAACGAGATTTGGACAATAAATTAGATACACTCTCTCAGGCAATAACACGAGTAGATGAGAAACTCGATACATTATATAACCAATCGATTGAAGAAGTTGGTGAACGGTTTGATGAGATTGAAACTGAATTGGAAGAATTAAATAAAAACATTAAATAAATGAATACATACCTATTAATATCACTTATAGTTATTATCTTAGGGATAGTAATATATCAACAGATTCAAATAAAAAAGTTAAAGAGAGCTCTAACTGATTTCGCAATACAACACTATACAGATTTCAGTACACTCACACATAACTATTCAACGGCAGATGAAGAGGTACATAAGATACTTCGTGAAGTAGAAGTTCAAATAACAGATAAAATGAAACTTGAAAATACATCACTTATAGTAGAAGTAACTAAGTCAATTGAAAAAATACGTAAAGAGTTACCAACTACTAATGATGAGTTGTTAGCTGAGGTGCAACAGATGAGAGATGATTTCTTTGCATTGAGACAGAATTTATAAAATTAACAGAGGAGTGGCAGAGTGGTCGAATGCACTGGTCTTGAAAACCAGCGTACTGCAAGGTACCGGGGGTTCGAATCCCTTCTCCTCTACAAGAATTGCCTCCATAGCTCAGTTGGCTAGAGCAGCTGATTTGTAATCAGCAGGTCGTCTGTTCGAGTCAGACTGGAGGCT
>ENA-ORXF01001545-ORXF01001545.1-marine-metagenome-genome-assembly--contig:-NODE-1545-length-14743-cov-3.745125_pt1 | contig 14743 bp, 13 predicted proteins | sample MGYA00237864_ERZ511476 | MGnify/ENA primary metagenome ERZ511476 (study PRJEB26306, sample SAMN06343908) | marine metagenome | isolation source: coastal waters | place: Atlantic Ocean: West Antarctic... | reverse complement strand
AAATATAATTAATAATAATATGAATGAAAAGACAGTAGCTAATTTTTTTTGGAACGATGAAAAAAAGTTTACTATATATGAGTATGCATGCTTGCAATCATTCGTAAAAAATGGGTTTGAGGTTAATCTATATTCTTATGACAAAATTAAACTCCCAAAAGGAGCTACGTTAAAAAATGCTGCAATTATACTTGATAAACAAGATTTAAGAAAATTTGTACACGAAGGAAAAAAAGGGTGTTTGGCTGCATTTTCTGACAAATTTAGAATTCACTTAATGAAAAAAGTTAGAGGTTGGTACTTTGATTGTGATATTTTATGTTTGAGACATTCAAAATACTTTTTGGAACTTGAGGGAAAGAACGACATAATTGTTGGTTTAGAAACAAAAAATAATGTTAATAATGCTATTTTAAAAATAGAAGATATCCAAACTTTGGATATCCTATTAACAGAAATTAAAAAAAGTGGATTTGTTTTTAAATGGGGAGAAATTGGACCTAATTTAATTACTAAGATTATGAAAAGAGAAAAAAAATTTCATCTAGCATTAGATCAGCATATATTTTATCCACTAAACTACAAATCAGATTTTAAATTGTTATTAATGCCAAACTACAATATAGAAGCTAATAAACTGACAAAAAATAGCTACACTTGTCATAATTATAATCAAATTTTAACCAGATTTGGTATTCCAAAAAATATTATGCCACCAAAAAATTCTTTTTTATATCGAAAGTTTATTAAATATTGCCCTGAATTTAAAAATTTAGAATGTTTACCTTTAAATACTGCACAAAAATTAATGTTTAGAGAGAATGGTTTTAAAGAAAATGTTAATGATTTATTTCCTAGTTTGGTCCGCGCTTTAAACTGATAGATTTAGATATCTAAATTCTGATTCTTTTTTCATATTTAAAAATAAAAAAAACTTTTTATAATAGTTAATTTTGTAACCGAATTTTTTATCCACTAATATCTGAATATTATGATTAATACATTCTATTGTAAATAAACTAAAAATATTTTCACCAGATAAAATTGAGAATTTTGATTCTGATAATATTCTATAAAGTTTTTCTTTTTTAACAAAACCATAATTTTTAACACCCTTTATCTCCAAGGAATCTCCTACTATATTTACTCTATAATTAAGTATTAAAAGTTTCTTAACAAAGAAATACGGAAAAAATGCATTTTTATTTTTATGCTTTCTATAATAAATAACAAAAATTTTTTTATTTTTTTTAATTTTTTTAAGCTTAAATAAATTAAATACAAAATTGAACTCACTTTTAAAAATTATTTTATTGGGTAAGTATCTTTTTAGTAAATCTGTTGAAAATATTATTTGATATTTTCTATTAGCAATTATAAAAATACTCAGTCTGTAAAAAAGAGGAAAAATAAATCTTCTAAATAATGACTGAAAGTCTTTCACGATAAAAAAAGACCCACCAGTTATGGGTCCAACTATCGTTTTTGGTGGAAGTAATAAAAAAATTAAAAAATTCCAGAAAGGTAAATAGTTTAAATAACAGACTTTTTTATTATTAATATAATGTTTCCAGCAAAAAATTATACCTATAATTGGAGACACGTATTTATATTTAATAAAGTAATAATAAAGGGAATTGTTGTTAAAATTTTTGGGTCCTTTTATAATTTTAGATTTGAACTTTTTAAGTTTTAGTTTAACAAATAGTCTAGCTAAGTTACCTTCTCCAGTCTTCGGTGAATAATCACAAGCCCAGATAAAAATTTTTTTATTCATCTATAATTTGCATGTGAATATCTTTTAACCTTTTATTAATAAGTAGACCTATTAGAAGATAAAACATGGACTCAAATAGTCTTTTTAATCTCCTAAGAGTATCTGATTGAAGTCTCCAAAGGAATTCATAATTTGCCATCCAAGTAGGAACGGGAGTCTCCTCTTTTGACGCAAGCGATATAGATGCCCCAATACATATTATTTTAAATTGCTTATTATGTTTTGCCAATTCATAAGCCAATATTTCCTGTTTTGGAGTAGGCAATGTAATAAAGGTAAGGCTGTTTTTTTTAAGAACAATTTTTTTCTTAATAATTTTTTCTATTGACCCATAAATTAATGGTGTTATTTTTATAGGCAGTTTAAATTTATTTTTTAGATATATTATATTTCTTTCAGTGCAGTTGCCTAAAACCTCTATCTGTTCTATGTTTTTAGGAATTTTTATTCTTGCTAATAGCTGTCTCCCAGGTATTTTTTTTATTTTTATACTAAGATATTTTGAAAAAATTCCATCTGGCCAATGATATTGATCTGGGTGTGATTGAGTTTCTTTTTTAATGTAATAGCCTAAGAAAGCCAAATTCATTCCAGAAAGAATAAAATTTTTTTTAAAAGGAATATATTTTTCATTTTTAATTAACTGAAAATAGTTATCTATAAAGTTAAAACCATATTTTATTTTTGGATTTTTAAATCCTAAATTTAATATTTTACTATTTATATTCCAATATTGAGATAATTTTGAAGGAATCCTTATTAGAACTCTCAGCATATTATTCTTTAAGTTGTTTATTTTAAATGCAGTTACAATTTCTCTAGTAGTAATAAAGTAACTTTTGATATTTCTACCAGAAATACCACCTGATTTCATTCTGACAATAACTTGCTTAATTATTTTAAATGGAACTTTATTTATAAAAATTGTTCTGAGAAATAGATCAAAATCTCCAGCTATTTTAAATTTTTTATTGTATAACCCATATTTTTGATAAACTTCCTTTTTTATAAATGATGCTGGATGGGGAGGCATATTCCCAAAGAACATATTATCTCTGATAAAGTTTCTAGATGGGTAGTACCTATTAATTTCTGAAAAATTTTTATCTTTAAAGTAAACCACATCCCCTAAAAAAATTTTATTTTTTTTATCCTTTTCAATAAGAGGAATAATTTTTTTTATAGTATCTTTTGATTGATATATATCATCAGAATTCAATATTGATATTATGTCGCCAGTACAAGATTTTAATCCTAGATTAATTCCCTCATATATTCCAACATTTTTTTTTAAAATAATCTTTTTATTATTAAAAGGGTAGTTCTTAATAATATTAACAGTATTGTCAGTTGAACCACCATCTACAATAATATGTTCTATATTTTTATAACTTTGACTCATAATTGAGTTCAAAGTATATAAAATTGAATTTTGACTATTTAAACAAGTAGTTATAATTGATAGTTTCATATTTTAAATATATAGATAAATAAAAAAATAATAACATATATAAATTTGATAAATAAATGAAAAAAAAAGTTGCTTTAATAACAGGTATAACAGGTCAAGATGGTTCCTACTTAGCGGAAATACTATTAAAAAAAAATTACATTGTTCATGGTATGAAGAGAAAGTCTTCATATTTTAATACCGCAAGATTGGATCACTTATATATAGACCCCCATAACAAAACTAATTTTTTTTTACATTATGGTGATGTCATAGATTCTAATTCAACCTCAGACTTAATTAATAAAATAAAACCAGATGAAATATATAATTTAGCAGCACAAAGTCACGTAGCCACTAGTTTTCAAATGCCAGAGTACACCTCTCAAGTGAACGCAATGGGCACATTGAAGATATTAGAGTCTATAAGATCATTGAATTTAGTTTCAAAAACAAAATTCTATCAAGCATCTTCATCTGAATTATTTGGTGAAATTAAAGAAAAAAATCAGTCAGAACTAACACCGTTTCATCCCCAGAGTCCATATGCAGTTTCGAAATTATTTGCATACTGGATTACAAAAAATTACAGAGAGTCTTATGGCATGTATGCTTGTAATGGAATCTTATTTAATCATGAATCTCCCCGTAGAGGTGAGACCTTTGTTACAAAAAAAATAACTATGTCGTTAAATAGAATAGCGTTAGGTGCGGAAAAATGTCTTTACTTAGGAAACATATATTCTTTAAGAGATTGGGGTCATGCAAAAGATTATGCAGAAATGCAGTGGAAAATTTTACAACAAAAAAAACCTGATGACTTTGTAATAGCAACAGGGAAACAATACAGTGTTAAATTTTTTGTTGAAGAATGTTGTAAATTCTTAAAAATAAAAATCAGATGGACTGGAAAAGGATTACAAGAGAAAGCAATGATAACTGATTTTAATAAAGAAAAATATCCATCATTAAAAAAAAATATGATCATTGTTAGAATAGATAAAAAATATTTTAGACCACTTGATGTAGTTAATTTAATTGGTAATGCTAAAAAAGCTAGACGACAATTAGGATGGAAGCCGAAGACTGATATATATCAGCTTATAAAAGAAATGATGCTTTATGACCAAAAGCTAGCTTTAAAAAATAAATAATAATATTTTGTGAATAAAAAAGATAAAGTTTATATAGCTGGTCAGGAAGGAATGGTTGGCCAGGCTGTTTACAAACTACTGAAAGAAAAAAATTATAAAATTATATCGTGTAAAAGAAACGATTTAGATTTAACAAATCAACAGGATGTTAATCTATGGTTTAAAAAAAAAAGACCACAAGTAGTAATTAATGCCGCTGGTAGAGTGGGGGGAATTTTAGATAATTCAAAATTTCAAACGGATTATATCTATATTAATACAATGATTGGCTTTAATATTCTGAATGCAAGTGTAGAAAACAATGTTAAAAAATTAATAAATTTAGGTTCTGCATGTATTTATCCTAGAAATTCCAAACAACCGATTACAGAAGGAGACTTATTAACATCTCAATTAGAACCTACAAATGAAGGTTATGCTACTGCAAAAATAGCATCACTCAAATATTGTGAACATATTAATAAAAAATTAAAAAAACAATTTATTTCACTCCAACCTGCAAATCTTTATGGTTATGGAGACAACTTTGATTTAAAGTCTAGTCACGTGATACCAGCACTTTTACGAAAATTTCATAATGCCAAAGTCAAAAATATTTCTAATGTGGAGGTTTGGGGAACAGGAACTGTGATGAGGGAGTTTTTAAATGTTGAAGATCTTGCGCATGCAATTCATTTTTGTTTAAGAAAAAAAATAAAAGACCCCTATATGAATGTCGGTAGTACAGATTATTTAACAATAAAAGAGCTGGCAACAATGATCAAAAAAGTGACTGAGTTTAAAGGAACTATAACATTTAATAAAAAATACCCAGATGGTGTAAAAAGAAGAAAATTAAGTACAAAAATTTTAGATAAGCTAGGATGGAGATCAAAAATTAGTTTAGAAGCAGGACTTATAAATTATTATGATTATTTTAGAAGTAAAATTTATTCAAAAAAAAATTAATCATTAATGGATAAGCCATTTTTTTCAATAATAACCCCAGTATTAAATGGTGAAAAATTCATTGAAGAAACAATAAAAAGTGTACTAGGCCAAAGCTATAAAAACTTTGAATATATTGTAATTGATGGAGATTCTCAAGATAGAACAAAAGAAATTATATCCAAATATATTATACACATAAAAAAATTTGTCTCAGAAAAAGATGAAGGGATGTATCATGCAATCAAAAAAGGATTTGATTTAAGTCGTGGAAAATACTTGCTATGGCTGAACAGTGATGATTTTTTAGAAAATAATGATGTGCTAATTAATATAAAAAATTATTTATCAAGCAACCCCAATGTAGAGTGGTTGGTTGGAAAGCCATCTTATAGATATGAAAATATAAAAAAAATTTTTTCATTTTTACCATATAGATATCCAAAATGGATTATTCAAAAGGGCTTAGCACATAATTGTGGATGGGGTTTTATTCAGCAAGAAAGTACAATTTTTAGTAGAGATATATATTATAGGTCTGGTGGTATAAATTCTACTTATAAAATGGCCAGTGATTTTTATCTATGGAAATCACTTTCTAATTATACCAGTCTAGATACAGTAAATATTAAAATAGGTGTACAAAGAAAATGGGAAGGTCAACTTCAAAATAATTTGCTGCATTACTATAAAGAATTAAAAATAAAAAAATGCTATTTTCCTGTAATAAAACTATTTAGGTTTTGGTATTCTTTAATCCTTTTTCCAATAACTTTTTTTAAAAAATAAGAATGAATTTATTAATATTAGAACCAGAAATTAATGGTCATTTTACATCTCTATATGTACGAAATGTAATAAAATCTTTTAAAAAAAAAAATTTTAATATTATAGTTCTGACAACGAAAGACATATTACAACATGAGTCTTTAAATATATTAAAATCTGAAAATGTTCCATTTTCATTAAGATTTATGGAAAAATTAAAATACCCCAAAAAAAAAAATTTTTACTCTTTATTAAGATTTCAGTTTAAAAATTACCTGATAATTAAAAAAGTTTTTAATAAAATTTTATTACAAGAAAAAATTGATCATGTTTTTGTAACCAATTTAGAACATTTTGATAAAATTTTGGGGCTACTTGGTTCACCATTTAAAAATATCAATTATTCTGGAATTCTAGTAAATCCAAAATATCATCAGTCTTATTATGATTTTATTGAGAAAAATTATAAATTATTATTTTCGAAAATAATTTTTAAGTGGATGATAAATGATAGTAAGTTAAAAAATATTCTGATTAATGATCTATTATTTAATAAGTTTGTTATGAAAGATTTTCCAAAATATAAAAAAAAATTTCATTATTTTAATGAACCTGTAGAGCTTCAAAAAAAAATTAATAAAGACATAGCTAAGAAAAATCTAAATATTAAAAAAAATTGTTTTACTATTTTAGTTTACGGTGCACTAAGAGAATCAAAATGTATTTTAGAATTATTAGATATAGTAAAAAGAACTAATAAAAAAAATAATATTAAAATTATTTTAGCAGGTAAACAAAATCTTGAGATGAGAAGATCATTAAATGCAATAAACATTAAAAAACTGATATTAAATAAAGAAGTAATTATGTATGATTATTTCATCGACTCTTATTTGGAAAACATACTTTTTTCTGCTGCCGATTCTGTTTGGTGTGTTTATAAAAATACACCATTAGGATCTAGTGGTGTATTTTACTTGGCAAATTTAGCAAACTTACCGTTAATTACAAACTCCGATGGACTACTTGGATGGTATAATAAAATGTATAATTTAGGACCCATTATTGACATAGGAAAAGTTTGGGAGCCAACCAAGAAATTAGAAAATTTGTCTTTAAAGAAAAAATATTACAATAGTTTTTTAAATAACCGTAAATTTTATAAATTTAAAATGTCTAAATATAAAAATTTCAAAGATATTTTGTTAAAGAATATTAAATAATTAATATTTTGCACATATACACTTTTAGTTATATAGATCAATTATGCAGTTAGTAATTTTAGCAGGCGGAAAAGGTACAAGGATCTCTGAAGAGACTCATTTTCTTCCAAAACCTTTAATAGAAATCGGTGGGCGTCCAATTATATGGCATATAATGAAATATTATGCCGAACACGGTATTAAAAAATTTGTAATTTGTTGTGGTTACAAAGCTGAAGTTATTAAAGAATATTTTACCAATTATGGTTTGCATGCATCAGATATGACAATAGATATTGCTAAAAATAGTATTACATATCACAAAAGACATTATGAAGACTGGCAAGTTACTTTACTTGATACTGGCTTAGAAACACAAACTGGTGGAAGATTAAAGAAAATATCTAAATATTTAAAAGACACTTTTTGTTTTACATACGGAGATGGTCTTGCAAATGTAAATATTAAAGATCAAATCAAATTTCACAAAAAACATAAAAAACTTGCAACAATGACAATAGTCAAACCCAAGGGTAGATTTGGTGCTGTAGAACTTGAGGGTAATAAAATAATTAAATTTTTAGAAAAGCCAGCTGGTGATGGTAGCTGGATAAATGGGGGTTTTTTTATTCTTGAAAAAAAAGTATTACAATATATTAAAGATGATGAAACAAGTTGGGAAGATGAACCGTTAAAAGAATTAACAAAAGATAAACAACTTATAGCCTACAAACACAAAGGTTTTTGGCACCCAATGGACACACTAAGAGATAAGCAATATTTAGAAGAAATATGGAAAGGCAATAATTGTCCTTGGAAAAATTGGAATGCGTAAAGACTTATCCTTTTGGAAAAACAAAAAAGTTTTTATTACAGGTCACACAGGTTTTAAAGGTGCGTGGTTATCTATTTTTCTAAAAAAATTAGAAGTAAATTTATATGGTTACTCTTTAAAAGAAGAAAAAAACTCATTATTTAACAAGGCTAGAGTTACCAAATTATATGATATTTCAGAAATTGGAAATATCAAAGATTTTAATAAACTTAAAAAAACTTTAAATAAAACAGATCCAGAAATAATTTTTCATTTGGCAGCCCAACCATTAGTAGTTGAATCTTATAGAGATCCAAAAAATACATTTGAAACTAATATTATGGGTACAGTAAATTTGTTAGAAATTTCGAGATCTTTGAAAAAACTAAAGGTTATAGTTATTGTGACAACAGATAAGGTATATAAAATACTTAAAAGTAATCCTGAATATAATGAAAAAGACAATTTAGGAGCCAGCGATCCTTACGCAACTTCCAAAGCTTGTGTTGAGTTTGTAACTGAGAGTTACCACAAATCATTTTATATAAACAAAAAAAACTTAAATGTCGTTACTGTACGGGCTGGTAATGTAATAGGAGGGGGAGATTATTCAGCTAACAGAATTGTTCCAGATTATCTAAGATCCTATAATAATAAAAAAAAACTTAAAATTAGAAACCCCAACAGTGTAAGACCTTGGCAGCATGTGTTAGAACCTCTATATGGCTACATTTTGTTAGCACAAAATATTTATAATAAAAAAATTAATACAAAAAAATTTGAATCATGGAATTTTGGACCCCCATTAAAAAGTTTTATTACTGTTAAAAAATTGATGGAAAAATTTCAAAATTTAAATTATTTAAAAAATAAAGTACTCATAAAATTTGCTAAAGAAAATAAAAAATTAATAGAGACAAATGTCTTGAAAATTAATTCAAAAAAATCTTTCAAAAAATTAAAATGGAGACCTATATTTACGATTGATGAAACAATTAGTGAAATTATAAACTGGAATAGAAAAGCTCAAAATAAAAAAAATTATCTTGATACTTGTTATAAACAAATAGAGAATTTTTTACAAAAAATATAATAACTAAAAATAAAACACTTGTTGTTCTTGGGGGGGGTCTGGATTTATTGGAAAAAGTATCCTAAGTTCATTTCTAAAAAACCAATTAAGTGAGTTTAAGATTAAAAAAATTATTTTAGTATCAAGAAATATTGAAGAACTAAAAAAATCATTTGAGATTAAGCACGATAAAAGAGTTATCTTAAAAAAAATGGATTTGTCAAATACACAAAACCTACCTATGGGCGAATATATTTTGCATGCAGCAGAGCAAACAATCTATGGAGTTAAAAACAAGAATATATTTCTTAAATATTTTAATTTAACAAAAAAATTTGTAAATTTTATGAAAAATTTGAAAATATAAAATTTTTATATTTAAGCTCAGGTGCTGTTTATGGAAGGTCTGTAGCAAAAATAAAGTTTAGTGAAAATAGTAAAATAAATACAAACAATCTTTCCAAAGAGAAAAAAGAATATGCTAAAAATAAAAATAAATCTGAAAAATTATTATTAAAGAAATTTAAATTACCAAATATTATTATAGCAAGATTATTTACATTTATAGGAAAGCATATAGAGATAGATAAAAACTATGCAGCTGGAAATTTTGTTAAAGATATTTCTAACTCCAAATTTATTAAAATTAAATCCACCAATCCAAAAAAAGTTTATCACAGTTACTTATATTCAGATAATCTAGTTAATTGTTTATTGAACTTATTTGTATTTAAAAATAAAAGTAATAATTGCATTTATAATGTAGGGTCTTCAGATCTTATATCTATATATGGGCTAGCCACAAAATTTTCTAAAATTTCCAATAAAAAAATTCAATATAAAGAAATAAAAAACTCAAGGGTAGTTGATTACTATGTTCCAAGTATTGATAAGATAAAAAAAAATTATAAAATTAAAAAGTTTCGAAAATTAGAAAGCTCTATTCTTAGAACTGATAAATAGCTTTCTTGCAAGAATAAGAAATATAGGCAAATAAAATCCAGATGTCTGAAAAACAAGCCTATCTAATGTTACTTTTAATAAAAACTCAGAAAAATATGGTGTATGTAAATAAACTGCATACAAGAAGGATATATTCAAAAATAATATGATCCAATAAACACAAAATATAGAACGATATTTTTGTGAATAAATAAAGATAGCAAATATTGCCACTATATTTATTAGCCATAATTTATATTTTATCATAGAAATTATAATATATTTTGTTATGAGGAACAATTTTGGGAACAGTATCTTATAATTAAATAAATCTATTAAAGTATTATTAATTATGTCTGCTTGAAATCCATAATAACCCATAAAATATTTTTGTATTAAAAATTGAATTAATGGCAACGAAAGTGTTATTAATAAAATAATCAACTTTTTTGTATTATTAAACTTTGCGATTAAAATGAATGGTATTGTAAAAATTATATATTGGAATAAGCCCTCATCCTTAATCCACATTAGTAAATGACTTGAAAAAATCAAAATAAATATATACTTCACTTCTCTTATAAACAAAAAAGAAAATCTAGAAACAATAACTAAAATTGCAAAAAGTAAATATTCTTGGTAGCCACTAAAAATAAACGCATCAAAAGTTAAAAAAATGCAAAATGTAACCAAGAAGCACTTTGTTAGATATTGTTTCTTGAAGAAGTAATTAAAAATAGAAAATATTGAAACAATATAAAAAAATAAGTAAAAAAGCCTTCCAAAATATTCATATGGTATTATTGAATTTTTCCAGAAAAATGACCAAACGTAAGGACCTAAATGAGGATATTCGGCAAAAGGTAAATTTTTAATGTTCCTTATTCCTATGTCCTCATAAAAGTTTGTTGTTTTCCAAATCCAGTGAGCTAAGGCATCCCATTCTAGCTTTACCTCGGATGCTATATTTAAAAAAAGACCCATGGCAATAATAAAAAAAAATATAAAATTTATTAATTGTTCTTTATCCTCAAGATAAAAATTTAAGTATTTCTTTAAGTAGAATATATTAAAAAAAAGAGTGATAAAAATTATTGTATAGAAATAAAAAAATTGGTTAATATCAAAAAAAGAAACAACTAAAAGTAAATTTAGATGAAAAATTATATTCAAGCAATAGCAGTCAGATATACTTAAGCTATAGTTCTTAAAAATTTTTTGTTTATTAAAAATATTTAAAGGAAAAGAAAAAAATAAAATAAAAATAAATAATTGAAGTAGAATAGATAAATTTTCAATCATTTCTTACCCAAAAATAACAATTTCCATTCCTTTTCTTTAATGAATATCTCTTAAGGTCGATATTAGTTTCATTTATATTAAATATTTTATTATGTATTTTTTCATTGTTATTTTCTGTCTCAGCATAATTTACTATAAAGACATATTTACTATTATATTTTTTTTTGTGAGGCATTAATAAACCATATATACCAGGTGAGTTTTTAAAATATATGAAAGGAAATTCATTTACTATATTGAATTCTTTAAGTGTATTTGTGATAAAACCATAGCTGTCTTTATCGCACTTACCATGCGAATAAAGCATTCTTACTTCATAGGATCTTTTGTTGATAAGATTTATATTATAGGGAATTTGAAATAACTGGAGCAAAACAATCATAAAAAAAACTATTATAAAATTTTTTTTATGATATTTAATTAGTTTAGAAAAATTCATAAATGACACTTACATATATTATACCTGTCTTTAATGAAAGAAGAACTGTAAAAAAATCCATTGAAGAAATAATTGAACTACCACAAGATAAAGAAATCATAATTATTGATAATGGTTCAGATGATGGATCACAAGAAATTATTAATGAATTTTCTAATATAGAAAATATTAAAATAATTATTAAGGAAAAAAACTTGGGTTTTGGAGACTCGATCCAAAAAGGATTTGACTCAGCAAAAGGTACATATATTTATATTCAATATTCTGATTTAGAATATGATCATTTATCAAGTGTAAAAATGTATGACTTGGCAATTAAAAATAATTATGATGTAATATTTGGCTCTCGTCTTTTAAATAAGAATCATTTACTGAGATTATTGGTTAATAAACCTTCCTACTTGGCAACAGTGATTTGTACTTTTTTAATAAATGTCTTTTACAAAAAAAACTTAACAGATATCATTGGTACAAAATTATACAAAAAAGATATTGTAAAAAGCATTTTACCCAAAACAAAAGGACCAGGTTTTGATTTTGAGTTAGTTAGCTTAATTTGTAAAAAAAAACTATTAATAAAAGAAATTTTTGTAGATTATACCCCAAGAGAAAGATCAGAAGAAAAAAAAATTAAATTTTATCACATGTTTAATGCTTTATATGAAATCTTCAAAGTTAAATTTTTTTAATTATTTGTAATTTTCAAATATTTTTTTACTTATAAAGTTAGAATATACCTCATGTCCTTTTTTATTAAGATGAACATTATCATGATATAATTCTTTTTTGTTTTTATATTTAATTTTACTTAAATCAAAAAAATTACTATTTTTATTTAATATTTTTTTAAAGAAGCTATATTGATTAGATCCATTAATTTCATCAAGAGTGGGAGAATAAAAAATAATATAATTCTTCCCATTTGCATTCAATACATCATTAAATTCTTTTAAATTGTCGTTGTAAAATTTATAATCGATAAGTGTAGAAGATGAGTCTTCAAATTTGTACTTTGTTTTATTTCTAAATTTGTCAATTAAAATGAATAATGATTCAGTAAATGCTGGAAAATAGTTTAAAATTTTCTTCTCCCAAAAGGGTTGATTACCTATATGATTAAATCCCCTTGTAAAATCACTACCAATAATAGTGATTACAATTAAATCCTCGTTATCAATTTTTTTATATTTAATTCGCTTAATTATTGAAAATAAACCATAACCATTAACACCAAAGTTTCCACAAAATGACTTTAATTTTTTTTCTTTCAATTTGTGACAAACTTTTTCAGTAAATAAATCTTTATTAGAAACCACAGAGCCCCCATAAGTAACACTATCGCCATAAAATAAAATTTTATAGGACTTCGAGAGGCTACTTTTAGGCCAATCATTTGTTGTCCTCATACCTTCATTATTTATTGATATATTATTTTTTAACCTCTTAATCTGTTGGTTTGGTTTTATTTCATATCCATAAATTTTAGAATAATTGTAAATTAAAGGATTTCCCAGTCCATAAATATTATTTAATGTTTTATCGATTAACTTACAGAAAAAGAAAAAAAAGAAAAAAATTATAAACAGATAAAAAATTATAAATTTTTTTTTTTTCATATATTTAATAAGTGCTTTAATAACATGATTTAACTATAATACCAATTATGATACAAGTATCTATAATTTTTAAATTTACAAAAATAATAAATATAAAAAAATTCAACACACATTAATTTAATGCAAAAATCAATTATTTATTATCTTCTTACAGTTTTAATCTTTTTATCATTTTTACTAGGTTTTTATTTAATGGAAAATTCTAGTGGTCAAGCAGGTGACTCGATCCATATTTTTCATAATTATAAATTATTCGAAGATTACAACATAACTAATTTACCCTGGATAAAATATGGCTCCTCATCATTGCCTCTTTACTATTTAATAACTACATTTTTATTTGAATTTGAAAGCTTATTAGGTCTAAAAATTTTTAATTTTATTATAGCAATAATTAGTTTTCTTATATTTTATGCCATTCTCAAGAATAAATTTAAGACAAATAATATCTTTATAAATAGTCAAATTATATTTATTTCAAGTTTAGTTTTTTTAAGCCCCTATTTTCGTACTGCAACTTTTTATGGTATGGAAGAAATTACAGGTATATTTTTCTTATTAACAACAATCTATTTCTTTAAAATTTACAAAGAGAACAAAAAAAACCTTAACTTATTTTTGTGTATTCTTTGTTCATGCTTATGTTTTTATTCAAGACAAAGTTATCTATTTTTATTAGTTGTAATTTTTTTTAATTTAATAGATTTAAAAATATTTATAACAAAAAAAAATATTACAATTTCATTATTATTTGTAGTTTTGTTAATTCCATCATTATATATATTTTATATATGGGGAGGCATACACACTCCTGCAGCAGTAGAGGTCAGTAGTAGAAATAAATATTTACAAATACAAAATTTGCCATTTATTTTAAACATTATGTTAATTTATTTAATACCGTTTGCATTTTTGATATTTAAAAATTTAAGGGAATTTAATCAATTTATTCTATCAAAGTTTCATCTACTGTCTTTATTTTTTACTTTAAATTTAATGATGTTAAGTATTGATGAAATACCAAGTGTAGGTGGTGGGGCATTTTCAAAACTTATATTGATTACATTTGAATCGAAATATGTTTATCTAGTTATATATTCATTATTAGCATCAATTTCTTTAATGTTAATTTATAAGACAGCAAAAAATTCTAGTTTTTTTTGGCTTTTATTTATATCAATGTCCTTTGTTTTTTTAAATATTGATTTAGTTTTTCAGGAATATTTTGATCCACTTATTTTTGTTTTTTTATTAGCATTTTATGATTTTTCAAAAATAAA
>ENA-ORXF01001543-ORXF01001543.1-marine-metagenome-genome-assembly--contig:-NODE-1543-length-14753-cov-3.694740_pt1 | contig 14753 bp, 15 predicted proteins | sample MGYA00237864_ERZ511476 | MGnify/ENA primary metagenome ERZ511476 (study PRJEB26306, sample SAMN06343908) | marine metagenome | isolation source: coastal waters | place: Atlantic Ocean: West Antarctic... | reverse complement strand
TTAAATCGATTAAAAAGAAAATAGGAAAAAGAAGAGTTATTAATATTGATGAATTACCCGTTTATACTTGATTAAAAATCGGGATCTGTTGTAAATACATTAGGAGATCCATTCAACTTATTTATTGGATCAATAACCTGTCCGTATATAAAAAGTCCCATAACATAACTTAGATAGACCATTAATGTTTCCTGAACTATCTTCTTTAATATTATTGGTTCCCTTTGTATGAACTTACATTCTATATAACGCAATAAAGCAAAAACCAAAGCCACTATAATTCCACAAATTAATGAACTAGTTTCCATTATAGTATAAAAAAATAAATTTGATTCTGTTTAAACGCAAAAAGGAGAGATAATAATCTAATCCAGGACCTCTACCCCAAGAAGTTCTGGTTTAACATTTAATGTAAGTTTATCTAATACCTGAACATCTAAAGCATCTAATTTTATATCAGAAAAGTTATCCATTATTGTCAACTTGCCACTATCCCCATCATCATCATCATCGTCTTCTTCTTGTTTTCGTTGATTATATCGTTCTGTGCTCACCTGTTCTAAACGTTCTACTGTTTTGGGTGCGCTTATTTGTAATTTTTGGGCGGTCTTAATGTTATTCGGTGTATCATCACCTGTAAAACTCACAATATTATCTGTATCATTAAAACTAATAGATGGTCTTGGGGCTACTGGAATAATCTCTTCTACTGAAGTTGGTACCGAAATTACTGGAACTTGATCTATTTTGATAATGTCAGTCTTGGTATGTATTACTGGTTCCTTTACTAAGTCCTTTACTGGTTCCTTTACTAAGTCCTTTACTGGTTCTTTTACTAAGTCCTTTACTGGTTCCTTTACTAAGTCCTTTACTGGTTCCTTTACTTCCTCCTTTACTTCCTTTACCACATTTTCTTCTATCAATTCTTCCTCTTCTGTTTCATCCATATAGGATCGTAGTATTTTCTCTATGGGCATAGTTTCTCTAATAACAGTTAATACAGATTCTTTAATAAGCAATTCGCATTCTCTCATATGTTTTTGCAACTGTAATGGCATAATGTCCTTTTCGAATAGATATACATTTTGATATATTTTACGTGCTGCCATGATATAAACCTTATGAATAAAATCGTGTAGTTTTGGAATATCAATATCTATTTTTTTTTGTTTATTCGAAACACGGATACTTGTTAATATCTTTAACTGTGTTATATGAACACATGTTAATAAATCTTCTAAATAATTACATTTACTTGTTTCAGTAATTCGCGTTGTTTCTAAATTAATAATTTCCTGATTCCATCGTGGAACCCTGGTGAGGAAGTTTTGAAAGGTCATTAAATATTTGGTTTCTTCATCATTATCCACACATAATTTATATGCCTCATCGAATATAGATTTAAAACCATGTATAATGGGGGGCGTAAGAATGGAAACCAGTCTGGAGGAATATTCTCCTCTTGCCTCTGATAACGTATTTATATTATAGTCATCCATTTACATTTCTTGTATATTTTCTAATTTAATTTCCTTACGCATAAACATATATGTTAATATAAAAAGCATAAATAACTTTTCATTTCTAAATTCTCGACGTATTTCATCAAAAAATGATAGCAATAAATATTTTTTTTTGTTATTTATAGCTTTTAATTTTTCAATCGCATCCATTATAGCTATTCCCGAAATACCCCTATCATATAATTTATTAATAAATTCAAACAACGATTTCGTATCTTTATAATGTTCCTTATTATTTATATTTTTAATTAACCAGATGTTTTTAATATTAGTAGAACTACTATGAAGACATATTTGTTTATTCTCAATAATTGGCAACGGTATATAAATACTACAAAACCGCGAAAGAATCGGCTTTAAAAGTTTTTGATTTTGATTTATAATAATAAAAAAGCGTGTAGTATGGCTGAATTGTTCGATACATCTCCTCAAAGCAGATTGAGCGTCTGTCGTCAACTTATCGGCATTATATAAAATTATACTTTTAAATAACGCCTTATCCTTATTAATAATAATTGTTTTCGCAAAAAATTTAAGTTCATTTCGTATAAAACGAATTCCCTTTCCATGGGCACAATTAATGTGCATTAAATATTTTTTTTTGTCTGGGATATCAATATAAATATTATTTAATACGAATTTGAGGACTGCTCTTTTACCCGAACCATCTGGTCCATGAAATATAATATGAGGTGTATCTTTTTTTTTAATTAAATTAAGTAATTTCTCACATAATTCTGGGTGATAATCCATGATTGTAATATTTATATTGTTGTTTTTATATAAATATTATGCCACACTATTCAAAGGCTTTGTAAATGGGTTACTATTAAACGCATTTAATATATCACCTTGGTTTCTATTGCATTCCCGAGCTTGTCTGAAATTGTTTCCCCCCATTTCACCATAGGTATTAATACTCGCGCTTTCTTTTGGCATATCATTTGGTCCTCGTGCACCATGTGTAATACCAATTTTACTCATTCGTATGTTTTGAGTTGAATTAAACGTTGGTTTGCATCCAACATTCATTTGATCACTTGACATTTGTTCTTTATTAGTGTTTAAATTGGCGTTATATGCAGCATTATATACTGGACCGTTCTGTGATAATGATGTAGCACCCGAATTTCCTGTATAAGATATGTTTGTGCTTTGACGTTGATTTTCGATTGGTTGGTATTGTGTTGTAGCATAGCCACCATCACGTTTATAATGGGGTTGTGATAAATCATAGGTTGTTTCGGTTTGTTCTCGTATTGTTGTTTTTGTTCTGTCAGCTGGGTTCCATGTTACAGCTTGTTCGACGCCATAATTACCACCAGCGTTCCCCACCATACGAACATTTCCAATTGTGTTTTCTTTTCTAGAAGGTCTAATTATATCTAAAATGGGGGTTATTGCGGCCTTTATCCATCCACCAACTGCCCCAAATTGGTCGCCTTGTTGGGTAGTAGTCCGAGAATTGGGATAAGACTTATATCCTGCTTTACCGTAATTTTCCTTTAAACTGGTAAACCCATTCCCATAAGGTATATTATGGGCGGGACCTAAGAATTTTGAATCGGGGGCTAATTCAGGGCGATTTGAACGTTGATAATTTACATTAGTCCTCCCCCCTGTGCTTGTATTTTGGTTGGACGACCCTGTGCCGAAATACTCCCGAGTTGTGCTTGTACGATTTTCAACAGGTAATGTTTCTTCGGCTCGTGAACGTTGTGCCTTTTCTTGTCCCGTGGTGGTGAACCATCTGTCGGGGTTATTCATATAATATGTATCAGGGCGGTTTTTTTCTACCCTGCCTTCTATTCCTCTATTCTGTATTTCAGATTGAGCGGGTCCTTCAAGATTATTTAAACTATATGTTTGTTTTGGGTTTGTTTTTACTCTAAGTTCGTCCACGGTTTTGTCCTTCCACTCGCTCCTTGCTTCCATTCCTGCATTAAATCCATCCGAACCGTTGCTAACGTATCCTTTATTTAACCCTGGTCCAACGCGAATTTCATTCCATGGTTTGACATTTGCCATGCTTTGCGATGGATTCATTCTAGATTGAATAAAGGCGCTTTGATTAGGGGTTCCGTGGGCATACGATAGGTTTTCTTGTGGTGCGAATAAGGGCGCTTGTTCTCTTTTTTGGATATCCTGCGAACCTCCACCAGTATAATTATCTAGCAACCCTTCGTTACCATCAAACCCTACTGTGCGTTGTGTTACCTTGGAACCAAAAAACGGAACCATATTATTAAATTTTATATCCTTTTTCTGCACGGCATCACCTGATAATGATTTAAATATAGAACTATTTGATGGATTTTCCCCATTTTCTACCCTTTGTTCGTATACATCTTGTCTATAATATCTATCAATTGATGAATTTTGCCCGTTATAAGTTTTCGGATTTTTTCCAATATCATCATATGTTTGGATTGGATAATTTGTTGGTTTGTCTGATAGTTGTCCGGTTGTTGCATCACCCATCTTTAATTTCCCTTGATATTGCGCAGAAATATTTTCAAAGTTTTCATTTTTTTCCTCACCTCGGTTAGTCAAAATATACATAACTCCTAATGCGATCGCAGGTATTGCTATTTCAGCCATTATATATACCACAACATATTTTATTGAGTATTATACTTATTAATTGTAGCTTGTTGCTGGGTTCCACCATTATTTGTAAAAACACCTATTGGTTCACCATGTTGCGCTTGAAAACAAGGTGGTTTCGCAACATAATAATCCCGTTCTAAAAGACGTGTATTCAAATTATTTTGAAACGGTATACATGTATTTTCTTGTGGGTCTAAAGGTAAATAATATCTATGGTCTTGTTCTAAATCTTTATATAACCAAGCTGGATGCGTTGTTCTTGATTCATCCGTTAATGGTTTGGCACATACACTATAATTAACCCGTTTAGATCTAATAACACCACTATAAGGATATTTTCTTTGAGAACAATCTTTAGCTAATGGGCGTGTTATTCCGTGTAAATCGCTATCAATATCTATCGGCGCACCATTTGGAACCTTTCTAAGATTCGCACCCCATCCTTGCATTCGGATTTGAGGATCATCGAAGAAACATGGTTTATCTCCCCAGCCTGGAACATTCAACATATATCTACCAGCGCCAGTAGATTCCTGTAAAAGTTTATCTGTTCGACATTTATCATAATTAAATCTTGTAAAAGACATATATATATATTTATATATATATATTTAAGTTTAACAAAAAGGTCCAATTGGACGTTGATATTTTTCTATTACCAAGGGTTTGGGCATTTCAGTTTTTAATCTATTAAAAAACTTAATACTATCAATTTGATTTAATTCTGGCTTAACTGGTGGTTTGGATTTTACTAGGTTTGATGAACCTATTCCAAAAAGGGCACTCTCAATATCGGATGCATTATTTGATAGTATACCGTTGTTATAACCATTAGTCATCATAGGCATATTAATACCAGCACAGGGAAATGCGGTATTTTCGGAAATACACTTATATTTCCAAATATTGTGATTATATTGTCCCCTTAAAGCATTTTGTTCTTGATTATACCACCCTTTTGTATTTTTTAAACTTGTATCCGTCATTATAATATTATATTGATATTTTATTTAAAAGGTTTTTTAGTGCATTATCTATATCCTTATTGAAATGTAGCGCTTGCAATAGTTTATGATTCTCATAAAAATATTCCCACGCGAATAGTAAAAAAAATAAACTCCTACACGACATAGATGAAAATACGCCATGTGTATTTTTCTTTAATTTATCTAATATTGTATTATATTTCTCTCCGTATTCATTATAAATGGAGTGAATCTCTGGATCTATATTGTCAATTGACGATATATTGAAACATTTCAATAATTCGGAACGATATATTTCGTCATCATCTGATTCCCGATATGTTAGATTTATCGTATAATTATACATTATTATAACTATACGATGGTATTTAAATTGTTTATGATGGGGTATGTCTCTCTAAATAATCCTGATTACGTGTTAAATCTCTACTAGGGAGGCCACCACGAATCCACCCTGCGGCCGCTACACCTTCAACAAGATTATTTGGGTTTTGGATTGTAGCCTGTACGGATGGAATGAGGGGTGTCGCATTATTAAAATCTTTTTCCATAATAGTTTTACACGATTTTAGGTCATTTATACTTGATCCTTGCTGTAATCTCGATTCTAAAATAGGTCTAGGTGGACCTTTTCCTAAAAAGGGCACAGTAATAAAAGGACGTTGTTGTAAACTGATTTTGCATTTTGGATGTGTTTGGAGAGAACCGATCTTAAGCATAGAATCCTCTGTTATATTGCATGCGCTTGGACCGTAACCACCGTTTACAAATACATTTGGTTGGTTGGTAGCGAAAGCTATGGGTTTTTTAATATCACAACCTGAAAAATAATTAGTTGTTATATAGGATCCATATGAACTATTTTGAATATCCCGATCGTTGGTTCCACAATCATCGTTGCCTATTCGTGTTAAATTATCAAAACTATAATTATGTGAACTAGCCATCTTATATAATTATATATAATATTATTTTATTTAAGGGTTTATCCAACTAGGGTTATTTTTAGAACATTGTAATCCATCGCCATCTTTACATGATGGCATATCCCCATAACAGAATTTGGCAAATGCTGTTTGGTCGTTGCCTACCCGGGAGTTAGCAGTTGTATAAAACCTTTGCATAGATTGTTCGAAATTAATATTATCTCCTAAATCTAAAAATAGACGAGGATCAGGACCAATATTACCAACACTCTCATTTATTTTCTTTTCAACTTCAGGATCGAATGATGGGGCGGCTGCATTTCTTTTAGGGTTATATTTTATTTCTGGTAATAACACATTCATGAAAGGATTATTTTTTGTAGGTGTTGTATATTTTTTCTGAATTTTTTGTGTAAATTTTTCTGGATTTGTAAAACCCTCCTTAAATATATTGTTATCCATTATTTTTTTAACAGTTTCATTTTTTTTGATTTTATATATCGCAACAATCGCGCATAATGTTAAAGCTGAACTAATTAATATTTTATAAGACCTCGTAAAAGCAAACCCGATAATGGTCATAAGAATTATCAATCTTGTAACAGAGTTTAGTTTAGCAGAAAGAGTACTTCCATGTGGAATAAATTCCAAAAAATGGTCTTTATTTAATAAAATTTTAGGATCATTAAACCAAAACGTATCTACCATTGATATATATATAATCTTGTTTATTTTATTAATTATAACCTTTATTCTTCTTTCTTCTATTACGCCGTTTTTTTGAATTACCTTCATTACTCAAACCCGCGTTCATAGATTTTGCTTCAGCTAATTGTTTCTCTAATATTTCTATTTGTTTGTCATTTGAAACAGATGGATTTGGTGGATTTTTCACCTTCGTATTTTTCTCGTCTAATTTCTTTCTTAATCTTTCTTTTATTTTTGCTTTACTTATATTCCTTTTCATTTGTCCTTTCATCGCACCAACATCCATTTTTCCCCCTCCTGTAGGTAACCCAATTTGCGACATCATATTTTTCATATTTTTCATTCCCGGCATATTCTCCATTTTCTTCATGAGTTCTTCTGCTTCCTGAATTAATTCACTTTCCTTAATTTCACCTGATTTTATTTTAGCATCTAAATTTCCTCCTATATTTTTAACCATATTCATTAGCTTTCCTGGATTTTTAAATAACACCTGAAAAATATCATTCATAGATGTTACACCCGATATATCCTGGAAATCTTTCATAGTCTCTTCTGTAATTTCAGTTGCCAACCTCCCCAACTTTCCATCTAATAAACCACTAATATGTTTGTGTAAATCTTCTGGGTTCGGAATATCTTCTTGTGATTTTTCGGGCCCAGATGTATCATTATCCTCAAATACACCAGCCATTTGTTCCATCGTTTCTGTTAATTTTTTCTTCAATTCATTTTCATCAATAGCCTCAAATAATTTTGCCGTATCCCCAAACATCTCGTCGGATTTTTCAGAATTTACCACCGAAAAACAAACAAGTTGTAAATACTTCCATATAATATTTTTTGTATTATCTGTTATATCATCATTCCAGATATCCTTAAAGTCTACACCTGGTAAAAAAAATGTATCTATCTCATCGTTCTCAAACATGTCCTCATTTTGATATAACAAATCAAAAAATCGTTCAGGATACTTGGTTTTACAGTAATCATGTAACGATTTTACAGATTCTAAATCCTTATCTTCACTTTTTAAATCCTTGTATGTTTCTTCTAAAATATCCTTATATTCAGGAAACGTAGTTATGATATCGGCATATAAATCTGTCATAATTTTTAAAAAATCATCAGGTATTTTATTGTTTGTTTCAGTCATATAACCTTTATCTTAATAATGTATTTATATTGATGTACGACTAATTAATAAATTATATTTATCCCGACTTTTTAATTGTTAAAGTATTCGTGTTATTTATAAGTAGTATTGCATCGACATGAAGGTCTCCGTTATCCCTTTTTCTTGAAAACCCCTTTCCTAGTGAAATTTGACCATAAGGCGGCACAGATATCGTTGTTAATTTCTCCAACTTTGCAAATGCGGATTCGGCAACTCTGTGTTTAGGGGCAAGAAATTCTGGCAAAGTACAATTACCTTTAATCGGATACCGTGCAAGTGTTTGTCGTGCGTTTTTAACAATAAAATGAAAGTTATTCCTTTTACTACTTTTAATATTATAAATGTGCGACACAGGAAGCCATCTACTAAACGAAGACCATCTATCTGTTTTTGATTCATTATTTAGGAACAACCAGGGGTGCTCTACACACATATCACTTCTGTCCATTGTGGTTTTAGATGTATATACATTAGTCCCACTCGATGAATCGACCTTGATATTATATATTTCTCCACGTTCTACCATTTTCATTAACTCTTTTAAGGTCGTCGGACGAGGTGCCGCAGAACATCTTTTATTAAAACTGCTATATTTATTTTTCTTGGAAATATCAGCTTTCATGCTTGCAAAAGCCCCTGCCGCTGCACCCCCACCACCCGAAGCTCTATCTGCTATACAACAAACAGCCCCGAGTTCCTCGAGTTCTTCAACCGTATGAATAGTATTTTCAAAATCCGTACAAAGAGCTTCTGCCGCTGCGATGTGGACCGCTTTCGGTGCAGCCGTTTTCCTGCGATAAGTTGAGGGATCATTTCTTGCTTCAATCAGTCTAACAGCCGCCTTCATGCTGGTAGCATTTTCTAGAATATCTGAAATGAACCCAATTATTGTATGATACGAACCTATGTAAGATTGGTCTTTTTCTCCCTCCCCCTTTGATGATTTCCCGATGGTATCTATGACGCACTGCATCTTAATGGTGGGAGATAGATTGTCCCATGTTGTATTATATCTTTCATAAATAGCTAAAATATTATCGTGAAGCCACTGAACAGCAAATTTCTGCGTTGAACCATATGTTGCGACGTCTAGTAGACCCAATAGAGTTTTCAACGAATCAATCATATCTGTATCGATTGGAAAGTTGTTGTATACATCATAAATGCGGGCAAAATATTTTTGAAACGCTTTAGACATTATCATGGCATTATTAGATGTAATATAACAGGTATCTGAAGGGGTATACGCATAATGGACGAATTTTTCTTTTGTTTTATGACATCTTCCTTGTACGCTAGACTTGGTAAATAGTATATCTTCTATTATATTCCCATCCGTTGACCGAGTCGTCCCCCTAAAGTCTGAATCAATAATAATAAAATCCCAAATAACACCTTTGGTAGTTTGTTTATAGTCCTTAACAAGGTCACATAGAGTCTTATAAATTTCCTTATGGAGAGGATTGCTCGAAAGAGCATAATTGGCACATAGCAAAGGCTTATGGTCTTTATCTACAAATTTCAATAAACGTTGACAATTATCTCGACAGTAACTACATTCCCATTCTTCATATATGAGTTCCATAATCCTGTTTTTGAGAGGAACGCTAAGATACTGATGACGCATCGATGCCATGACTGCGATTGATTCAAAGTTGCCGTCATTCTGAGTTGAATAAGCTGATGTAAATATTTCTACTGGAGTTTGTAATCCATTTTGCATAAAAGCATCGTAATCAAGGATCATGTGTGCTTGTGGTGAATATGAAGAGGCCATTATGATGACTTTATAGTGAAAGATACTATATTTAACTTATAGTATCTTGCTTCAATTTTATTAAACAACCACTAATTTTCGTATAACTTACTCAACTTTGTCAAGTTCTTAATATATTTTGTAATATTGATTTTGTTTTTATCAGACATTAACCGTGACTGATGTTTTATTAAATTTATAGCATTTAATACTTTATTTCCATCGTTAAACTCTGTTAAATCGTTATTGTAATTCTTTTCTAGGAAGAAACTAAAATCACAGTTTTCGATATCCGACTCATATTGGTCTGTTACATATTCTCTCCAACCTTTAATTAATAATGTCGGGTTAATCTTTGCAACGGTGCTTATATAAAATTTAGCAGTTTTTATATCTTTATTATTCGGAAGAATTCGTAACACATCATCTATAAATTCCTGAAAGTGCGTATTGAATGCTTTACAAATACTCATATATGATAAATTATAGTATAATTTATTTATATTATTTTGTATATAATGGTTAAATACTAATCAATATTGGGGGGACCGTTCTAACAGCATTTACTGAAACAGTATAATAACTACTGTTTCATATGAACCTCTTCGCTTCGTGCTTGTTCTAATTTACCCATGTCTACATTTCCCACCTTATTAGGTGTGTAATCATCAGGTGGTGTCGCTATTGTATTATTATCAGACACCGTTGTATAATTGTGCATCATTCTAAGACCACCATCCCCCTTTGCCGATAACTCATCAGAAGACATATCTAAATATGAATAATTATCAGAAAGAGCGCTCCCCATCTCATATGTCGAAAATGCTAAAGGTTCACCGTTTTCTAGAGTTGCCTCATTATTGATTTCTACTTCACCTGGATTTAAATAGTTATATATCTCTTTTAATCCATCTAAAACTCGATTGCCGTGGTGTAACAATAATATTGACGGAACCTTAGTAACATTTGGAGGTAATAACAAACGTTGCCCGTTGTCTAAAATAATATGTGTTGAGCCATCTGTATGTTTTGTTCTATTATCTATACAAATAAAATGTATGTCATCTCTTGTTTTACTCCGCGAAACCTTTACTAATAATTCCTTACAGTGATCACAGTATTTACTATAATAAAGTGCGGATGTCATTATATATAATAAATATCTTGGTTTTGTATAATAAACTCATTAAATCAGATATTAATAATAAAATTGATTTAATAATAAAGATATTATAGTTCATAATATAAAAGATGTCATCAGAATCAAAAACAGCAAGTATGTCATCAGAATCAAAAACGGCAAGTATGTCATCAGAATCAAAAACGGTAAAACCAGTAAAAACATACATAAGTTCGAGAGTAGATGATGAAACTACTTTGTTCTTTACCTTAAATAACATAGATGTTAGTATTGCCAACGGACTCCGTCGCATTATATTGAGCGAAATACCAACGTTGGGGTTCAAAACGTTTCCACACGATGAGAATAAAGCTGAATTCATCCAAAATACTTCAAGATTAAATAATGAAATAATCAAGCAACGTTTATCATGTATTCCAATATATAATATCGATCACACAAAATCGTTCGATGAACTTGAAGTCATTATTGAGAAAACAAACGATACGCAAGAAACCATATATGTTACTACTAAAGATTTTAGAATTTTAGATAATAAAAGTAATACATTTTTAGACGATGATGTTGTGCAGAGTATTTTCCCAGCAAATGCCATTACAGGTGATAATATTATTTTGGCAAGACTAAGACCACGCATTTCTCCGGAAATACCAGGAGAAAAGTTACATATTAAGGCAACCATGTCTCTTCGAACGGCGAGCGAAGATGGTGTTTATAATGTAACCTCTTGTTGTGCTTACACTTATACACCGGATACACTAAAACAAGATACAAAATGGCAAGAATATTCGGCAACTTTAGAAGACATGGATCATGAAAATATGGAGATTAAAAAAAGAGACTGGGGTTGTTTACAAGCAAAGAGAATTTACATTCCGAATAGTTTCGATTTTAAAATTCAAACCATCGGTGTCTTTACAAATGTTAATATTGTTCTAACGGCTTGCGAAATCATGATAGCACATATTGAAAAGCTTAAAACAGATATAGGAGATCCGAATACATTCGATGAAATGTTATCATATAACGCTAAGTCAACAATACCAAATTGTTTTGATATTATTCTAAAAAATGAAGGATATACTCTGGGAAAAGTAATAGAATATTTGTTACATGATTTATTTTATGAAAAACGTAAATTACTAACATATGTAGGATTTCAAAAACCTCACCCTCACATAGATAGTAGTTTAATTAGAATGGCTTTCAAAGAACCAGTAATAACAGAGACAAAATTTCAAACTATTTCTGGGATTATAACTAGTGTTTGTAATGATGGTATTGCCATTTTTAGAGCTATACAGGGCGAATTTACGAATGATTAACAGCTCTTTTAAATTGATAATTAATCGAAGACATCAAATGCGGTGGAATTAAATCATTTACAAAATTAATAACCACACCCCTAGAAACAAAATTAACACTATTATTCAAATATTTTTGATGCAACTGAAACATATGTGACCTGAATTCAAAAGGGAAGTTTTTTAGTTCCTTTTCCTTTCTAATATAACAACTCGCGTAATTATCATTCAGTTGTTTTGTCCACACATGAACTTGCTCTCTATATGTTTGAAACTTTTCTCCCATTTCTGGGAAATATTTCAAAAATTCTGTTACCTTTCCATGATATCTTAGTTCATAATAATGATATTGAAGTTTCGAATTATTCCCACGAAGATCTCGTACATACTCATACATCGGATTTCTAATCTTAGTTCTAATACCCGTACATCTATTGATTAGGACAGCACCGACCATATTGTAAGACAACCCTGCTCCAGACCAAATAAGATCGCATATATTTTCAATTGTAAGCCCCGAAACATCAATAACATCATTCAATTGTTTGGGGAACATTAATTTATTATACAAGGTTTTATCACCATTAACCCAGCTACCCGATGCATCAAAAATATCCATTTCTTGAACTGTATAACCATCTAATTTATATACGTTTGTTAGAATCAATCGAGCGTCTTTAATTGGGACAACAATCCTGTTTTCAGGATGCTGTAAAACAAAAGAGTATGAATAACCCTTTTTAAAGTCTTTAAAATCTAAGTTCATAGCATTAAATGCTTCGAAAAACATTTCATTAAATGTTTTCTCACAGTTATCGAAAAACTTATACTTCGCACCTATATTACTCCTTGTAGCAATTTCCCAAGTATTATTAATATCATCATAATAAACATTAATCATCGTCCCATCAACATACTCCAGATACTCAACATCGTTTTCAGATTGAAAATCATCAATATTGATTGATTTAGGTGGAGCATAAGCCATAATCGTTTTGCCATCGGTGACAACAGAACGAAATAATCCAAGTGTTTTAGTATTACCATCAGTCAGCATATATTTATCATATTTCAATATGAACATATCATTCTTGGCTTTTTCTTCTTTCATTAACTCTTTATATTTATTTACTTTAGTTGTCCAATCGGGGTCACATGACTTGATTTCTAATAATGCTTGTTTCAACTCCGTTAATTTGGCACTTGGTATAGAAATAACATTAATATTTTTATCTTTCGCATATTGGGAATCAGTTACTAATTGTTGGATATCAGCGTATAATGAAAGGTCTGTCATAATATAAATTATTACGTATTTGTCTTTAACCTATTATCAGAAATAAATATTGGGATGAAACGTTGTTTTTATAATATAATTTCTACTGTAAGTATAAGGTTATGTCTCAATCACCAACATCGAACATATCTTTGCAATTGGGAGATATTATAAAATTAATAGCACCAGGTAACACAGATATTGATAATAAAGTTTTTTTTATTCAGTATTTAGATAACAAAATTATTAAACTCATCGATACGGAATCAACAGAAATGTATTTACTTGGGCTCACAGAAGGAACAATAGATGACAAATCGATTGAATCTATGGAAATACTTAGCCATCCAACTGAAAAAGGTTATGCTAGACAAAATGGTTTAATACCTGGTGTTTGGATTAGTATACATTTTGGTGGGGAGATACCTACAACCGTAAACGGCGAAATAACCAATATTGAAGAAGACATGATAGAATTGTCCATTTATCCAATCGATGTAAAAATATATATAGATTTTGCATATAAAGGATTACCAGAACACCTGCATATAGAATCTATACGTAATTTTGACCCGCCCAAAATATCACCTAGCCCTGAAGGTAAGGATAAATCACCTACACTAGAAGGCACATATAAATCTAGCCCTGAAGGCACAGATAAATCTAGCCCCGAAGGTAAGGAAAAATCTAGCCCCGAAGGTAAGGAAAAATCGTCTACACTAGAAGGCACAGATAAGTCTAGCCCTGAAGGTAAGGAAAAATCACCTAGCCTAGAAGGCACAGATAAGTCACCTTTTTTGGAAGATGGAATGGAAGAAGGTGAAATCGAGGAATATGAATTAGGAGACAACGGGTTCGATGATATACAGGTATCTATAGATAGAAAAGCCCAACTAATAGATGGTGACGCAATCCAATTCGGAGATGAATTGGATGAATTGGAATTTGAAATAGATGTTCCTGAAAATGAAATGAGATATAGCATAGAAACGCAGTGTAATGATTTATTAGATGATTTATTATCTACAATTTCCACGGCTGAAAGAACGAGAACGGTGGTTAATTTATTACATCGTATGATAACACGTTTTCAACAGCTCCGTGAAATATATTCTACTGTAACTAAAAATAGCGGATTAACTAAGGCGGCTTTAAAAGGGTTGGATTATGGACCATTGGCAGAAACGATGTCACAACTAACCACGCAATTGCCATGGATTATTCCAGTTGTGAAAAATTCCAAAATTATATATGACTTTGATATAGATGAGGAAGACACAACTAATAGTATAACTGAAACGACTTTGGCCAATACCCAAGTTGAATATCATGAACTTATGGATCAG
>ENA-ORXF01001540-ORXF01001540.1-marine-metagenome-genome-assembly--contig:-NODE-1540-length-14767-cov-3.336147_pt1 | contig 14767 bp, 12 predicted proteins | sample MGYA00237864_ERZ511476 | MGnify/ENA primary metagenome ERZ511476 (study PRJEB26306, sample SAMN06343908) | marine metagenome | isolation source: coastal waters | place: Atlantic Ocean: West Antarctic... | reverse complement strand
GGCAAGGACTTACTTCCGCCTCTTGCTGGTATTATTGTAATTATCTTCATACTAAGATTCTGTTTTATAGAGCTTTTCCCCAAGCTGCCTTAACTATAAGACTTGGAAATGAAGGAGATAACTAAAAATCACTAAAGCAAATCTCTAATTTTGACGTTTCAATATCGGTAAAAAATTCGTTAATTTCATGGGCACAATTTGCATATGGAATCTGCTAATACTGTCCCTCTCCAGACAATACTACAAGTTCATAACGTCAGGCACCTCTGGCTACATTAACATTCCTGTAGACTCAGGATGATAGTCACTGTGTAAGTCGACCACATTCATAGACGCATCTTATAAAGCAAGTTGCCAGAAAAAGGTGCTGCTAACCTAAAAGTTGCCAAATTAATTTTGCGCATTAACCAGACTAGTTATTTTTAAACTCTTATATCTTAGAAATAAAATTAAAGACTCTTTCTTGGTTGAAAACATAAATCAGCAATAAAAGGCTTTGCGGTAATAATCATCGATAAAACAAAGCCATTATCATGCATTGCGTTAATGAATTCATGAAGTTTGTATACTCCCTGAAAAGATTCGTGATTATGACGAACTTCTGCAAGAACGAACTCTGCAGACTTAAGTGTCTCAGTTGCTCCAAGAATTATATTAAGCTCAAATCCTTCTGTATCAATTTTTATGCCTAACTTTCCAAGGTTTTTTTCAGAATTAGTAATGGAATCTAATGTTTTTATTTGAATTTTACGATTATCTACGGGATCGCTTTCATAATTGATATCTGCAACCTTTAAAATGGAAGAGCTTCCTATCTCTTCCTGGACATGTATCATTGCCTCACCAGCTTCTTTTCCAACACCGCATTTATGGAACATCACCTCACGTGAAAGTAAATGTTTGTCTATATAGTTTTCAGTTTCATCTAATGGATCAACTAAAAGTAATTTAGCAGAAGAGAAATGTTTATATAAATCAGGCGTTCCCATAGGGCCCACGCCTATATCAATTAATGTATCAATCTCTGGTAGTTTATCTAATTGACTCCAATCTATAAACATTCCGGTTTCGTCACGAAAATATCTTGTCATTTTTTTACCTCTAATTTTAAATGCTTTTAGTATTTCGGCTTACTACTTCTAAAGATCTTCCAAGCCAGGGGGCAGAAAAGGCAACATAAGGCTCAATTACCCCAAGTAACTCTATAATCTCTCGATCACGTCATTCACAATAAAGCTACTATTCAATAATGAAGCTTTTTTTAAGCCTTTTTATATTGTCTTTATCTGTTGTATTTAATACCGGCTTTAATAGCCCATTACCTTGAGCCACTCCTAACACACGGATTGGGCTGCCGATACTATCAACTACAATATCTCCGCTTCTACCAAAATAACCTCCACTGACAATATTGCAAAAACCTAAATTTTTCTTTCCACAAGAATGCTTCAAAATATCTTGTGTTTTTAATAATTCGTAAACAAATGACTCAATGGCAGGCGTCACATCGGTTCGATAGATATTCATTGAATATTCAGTGGCAATCTTTATAGCATTTTCGGTTAAATTGTTTTTACCAAGATCCACAATCAAGCAATCTCTCCTCAGATGCTTGACTATGTTTTCATCAATAATAGGGGAGCCACTAGACGCACCTATTAACACATCTGCCATAGACGATGCTTGTGCTGCGTCAGAATAAAGTTGAATTTTAGTGGTAACACGCCCGGGCTTAATCAAATTTAGCCCATCAACAATAATATTGCCTTTATCAATATTTCTGCGATAAACATAGACCTCAGCACCGCATTCGACTAATTTCAAAGCCAGCTTAGAGCCAATGTTACCTGCACCTAGGATGCATATTTTTTTTCCATTTAGATAATTCAATCGCTGACTTAAAAAAGACCAAGCTGCAGTAACAGTTAAATCATTTGGTTTAAACTCAAAAACATACGATTTTTTAATAGCTTGGAAACAAATATTTGAGATCGTCACTTCTCCTAATTGGTCCGACCGATCAGCTACTCCATAGTTTAACTTTCTAACATCCAAGGGAATCATTTTCTCGCTGTCAGATAAAATAATATCTACCGCACCATCAATGTTTTCCAACACACTAGAGAGGTGTTTTTGATCGAAAATAACACAGCCCCCGAGGACGAAATCTTTACAAACTCGAACTGGTGTTAAGTAAGGACTCTGCTCTTGCTTCGCAGTAGTTGATATTGAAAAAACAGTTTTTTTCCCAAAGGACTTAAGTTCAAGTATTCTTTGCAGAATCGAGTTTAAAAAGTCATCATCCACTAGAAGCGCCGCCTAGCATATCCCAAGTAATAGGCATATTTTCAGCTAAATCCCGAGTAATAGTTTGACCAACAACTATATCCTCAAATTTTGAATAGATCCCGTATGCAGGCGCGGTGTAGATGATATCGTCAACAGTGATTATCGAGCCTTTTTTGATCGCATGCTTCGTATACATTGTTTTTCGAAACCGTATAATCGATGCCACTTCATTTGCTGCCGGCTGTTTAATGCCGTCGCCTAAAGCCGCCTCAACTATCGAAAAACTCCGGATCATTTTCTCGAACTCCTCGGGTAGCATGGATAAAATATGATCGGGACCCTCCATCTCCTTATCTAGGGTGAAGTGCTTTTCTACTATATTTGCACCACGCGCAACTGCGGCAATACTCACCATGTCGCCAATTACATGGTCAGATATTCCAACGGGTAATTTATTGAATGCATTTTTCATAGTGTCAATTGCCTTAATATTCATACTTTCAGGCGGGCACGGATAAGACGAGGTACATTGCATTAAAATAACGTTTTGATTACCACATTTGGCTACCTCCAACAGTGCATCCTGCACTTCAGATAAATAGGCCATACCAGTAGAGATGATCATTGGTTTATTAGTAGACGCCACTTTCCGGATAAGCGGCAGGTTTACCAAATCAAATGACGCAATTTTATAACAATCCACGCCTAACTCAGCTAGCTCATCTGCACTCTCTAAATCAAATGGAGCTGAGAAAATAATGACTCTACCCTTTGCATAGTCGAAAAGCTCTCGAGTCTGCTCCTTACTAAGCTCCGTCTTCTTAAGCATTTCGTAATCTGTTTCTTCCGTCCCTAACACTTTCTCGACATAGCGCGAGGTTTTACCATGCTCAGCCACACGATATTTAGCCTTATACGACTGTAATTTAACAGCGTCAGCACCCGCTAAAATTGCTTGATCTATAATCTCTTTCGCTAATGTCATGTCACCATTGTGGTTAAGACCAATCTCAGCTATCACAAAGGTAGGATGACCGTCGCCTACAACTTTTCCTTGAATATTAACAGCCTTGTTAAACTCAAGACGAGGTATCGTTTTGTCGATCTTGTTAATGATAAATGTTTTATCAGTGATAACTTCAGCTAAATCGATTGCTTTACTAAATAAAATTTGCAAGTCAGCATAAGCGAACTCTGCAAGACTACCAATGGTATGTAAATTCCTTAATTTATCAAATTGTTCCCGTGTTTGATTTAATAAAGCCTGATAACCTTTGAAATACATTGGGTACACTTCAGGCAACTTGATTACCTTATGGTCGAGAATATGTTCCACAGAACACAACCCCAACGATACAAATTGAGCTTTTACGGAGCGAACTAAATCAGCTTCCGGCATCACGTCATAATGATCATTTGGTGAGTATGTGATTTCGCAACACATAATTGTGGTAGATGCAGATGGGTCTTTTATGAAGGAATTTTGATCAGATACTCGATTAAAGAAAATTTCTCTGTCATCCACATAAATAAAATCAACCCCTTTAGGTAATATTTTCGCCGTACTTAACTCCAACATTACCAGAATTACACCACGATATTTAAGACTCGTTTCACCCCCTAACAGTCTAGAGAAAATAGTGCATGAGGTCGTGTTAATCACTAAATCAACTGGCCTAATATCAATTTCACGATCCGCAGTAACTATTTTGTTAATCGTATTTTGATTATTCTGCTCAACCCTTTGAATAGTTTCACCCAACGAAATAACACCACCAAGCTTTAGCACCTTCTTTTTCAGGCTATCAATAATTGTACCACTACCTTCGACGCCCACCGCACTCCATTGTCCCTGGTAAAACGCTCGGCGTTCCTCAGTAATCTGTACTCTTTTGGGCGCCCAATTTGCGTCAAGCTCTTTAGTGGACATCCCCCACAACTTCTCTGGATAGTGCGTAAAGAAGAGCTCCTGAAGTGTCTCACCTGCTAGCGCTTTAGTATATTCATAATAATTGCTTGCCCTAGCTAAAGCAGCGGGATCAGTGTTAGCTAAGTCTTCGTTTATTTTTTCTCGCATTTCGTCGGGCAGACTATTTATAAACTCCCTCGAAATCGGGTAGTCATAAAACTGACCGTTTTTTAAGTTTTTAGCCCAGTGGTCACGCTCATGAAATAAACCCTCAAATTCTGTTAACCAATAATTTTGAATATCCTTGTCAGGTGTATGGTATATGTGCGGGCCCATATCTATCGGTCTTCCCTTCCAATTTAAGGTTTTAGCTAGACCACCCAAACTGTCACTCTTTTCAATTATTTCAACTTCTTGGCCTCGCTTTAATAGCTCATAAGCCACGGCCAGCCCTGTAACTCCTCCTCCAAGAACATATATTGTTTTTACCACGCTAAAAAACCTCCATCAACTGATATATTCTGACCATTAGTATATGCCGTATCATCCGATATAAGATAAAGCAGCGTGCTGAGTAAATCCTCGACATTTCCCATCCTTTGCATTGGCGTTTTGTACGCGTAATTTCTCACAAAATCGATAGATTGCTGGTTATAAATGCCACCAGGAGATATAGCATTTGTTTGAATGTTGTATTTACCAAAATGAGCAGCCATATATTTGGTCAGGTTTATCACCCCAGCCTTGGTAGCCGAGTAAACTTCTGAATTATTTCTTCCACTATCACCATATATGCGCTCATCACTACTTGTAGAGCCATAAATAGAGGCGATATTAACGATTTTGCCTCCACCTCCTTCCTTCATGATTTTTACAGCAGACTGAGACATTAAAAAAGAACCTAGCAGATTTACCTCCATAACCTTCTTGAATTCTGCAGCTGTTCTATCCTCAAAAGGCGTGAAAACCCCAATGCCGGCATTATTAATCAACACACTCAAATTATGTACAGATAAGAAAAAATCATGGACTGATTCTTCATCAGTAATATCCAGTTGGACTAACTCAACATTTTCTGAATTTTTCAATCCCTCTGTTTTTAGATCTACTGCATAAACAAAGTATCCTTTCGCAACTAAAGACTCTACGAAAGTTCTTCCAATTTTGCCATTAGCTCCTGTGACAATCGCCTTTTTTTTCATATAAAACCCTTCACTACTAACCAGCACTCGTCACTTTTAAACAACTAGTTATTTAAAAGTGACATAAGATATTCGCCATAAGTGTTTTTCTTTAACGATTTTGCTATAAATTCCAATTGTGCATCTGATATCCATCCTTTTTGATGCGCTATTTCTTCAACACAGGATATTTTTAGGCCTTGTCTATTTTCCAAGACCTCAATAAAATTAGACGCATCAAGCAGGCTTTCATGTGTTCCCGTGTCAAGCCATGCAATACCTCTACCAAGAGTTTCTAACTTTAGTTCCCCTTTTTCTAGGTAGTGTTTAATGATATCAACTATTTCTAACTCCCCTCTAGAGGAAACTGTCAAAGTTTTAGCAACCTGACAAACATCGCTGCCAAATATATATAGCCCCGTAATAGCATAATTAGATTTTGGGTTTTCTGGCTTCTCCTCAATAGATAAAATATTGAAGTCTGCATCAATTTCCACAACCCCATATCTCTCAGGGTCTCTCACCCTATAACCAAAGATAACTGACTTATCGTTATTAACATTTGGTAACACATGTTGATTGATAAACCTGTCAGAATGGAAAATATTATCGCCAAGAATCAGACAGACCCTATCATTCCCTATAAAATCCTCTCCAATGATAAATGCCTCAGGTAATCCTCCAGGTTTATCTTGAATTTCATAAGATATATTTATACCCAAGTGATCGCCATTTCCCAGTAGATCAATGAACCTTTGGTTATCTTCCTGTGTAGTGATGATCAAGATTTCACTAATATCTGCCAGCATTAATGTTGCCAACGGATAATAAATCATAGGCTTGTCGTACACTGGCAATAACTGTTTCGATACTGCCTTTGTAAGTGGATATAGTCTCGTTCCCGAACCCCCAGCTAAAATAATTCCCTTCATACTTTAATACCATCTAATTTTTGACTCTGGTAACTGCCATCTTGGACGTGATCACTCCAAACCCTATTATCTAAATACCACTGAACGGTCTTTCTAATACCAGTTTCAAAAGTTTCTTGAGGCATCCAATTTAATTCAGTTTTAATCTTAGATGCGTCAATAGCGTACCTAACATCATGACCAACCCTATCATCTACATAAGTGATTAATTTTTCATAACCGGTGAAACCTTTAATTTTACTGGGGCATAATTCATCTAATATCGAACAAATATTTTTTATCACATCAATATTTTTCATCTCATTATGCCCACCAATATTGTAGGTTTCACCGACTTCTCCACTAAGCGCGACATGCAGTAGCGCCCTCGCATGATCATCCACATATAGCCAATCTCTTATTTGATTGCCATCACCATATATTGGCAGCTCTCTACCCTCTAATGCATTAAGAATCATTAACGGTATAAGTTTTTCTGGAAATTGATAAGAGCCATAATTATTAGAGCAATTCGTGATTAATGTGGGAAGATTGAAGGTTCGTTGCCAGGCTCTTACTAAATGATCGGAACTTGCTTTTGAGGCAGAATACGGAGAGCTAGGGTTATACGACGTTTTTTCAGTAAAAAGAATCTCTGTGGCTCCTAGATCACCATAAACTTCATCTGTAGATATGTGGTGAAATCTGAATTCACCTTTCTTGCGATCATCTAAATCTGAGTAGTAGAGTCTCGATTGCTCAAGTAGCTGATAGGTACCCATAATATTAGTTTGGATAAATTCACCAGGCCCCTCGATGGAACGATCCACATGGGATTCCGCCGCCAGATTCATTACAACATCAGGTTGGTGTTGATTAAAAATGCGCCTAATTTCAATGTTATTACAGATATCAGCTCTTTCAAATACGTACCGTTCATTATCTTCTATCGACTCAAGAGATTCCAAATTCCCGGCGTAAGTCAGCTTGTCAATATTGACAACCCTGTAACTAGTATCATTAATGATATGACGAATTAGTGCGGAACCGATAAATCCTGCACCGCCAGTAATTAAAAACGTTTTGACAGCTATATCCTCTTGCAGTCAGAAAAATTGCGAGTTGCGAACCTAACAGCACAAATAACACAGGGAATGAAGCGAGTTATTTTATTCAAAAAATTAATTTAATTATTTGATATCAATTAAATCCTGATAACTTCCCATCCGACTAACAACCCCTGATTTTAGCTCTATGATTTGAGTACAGTTTCTTAGAGTCGTCAATCGATGAGCGATTATAAACAATGTAAGATCACCGCTAAGATCACCAATAGTCCTCATAACAGCCTGTTCAGTTTGGTCATCTAAAGCACTTGTAGCCTCATCAAAAACCAATACGCTAGCATTTTTATACAACGCACGCGCAATACCAATACGTTGACGCTGTCCACCACTAAGTCGCACACCTCGCTCTCCAACAAAAGCGCCATACCCGTCTGACCCGCTCTCAATAAAGTCAGCGATTTGAGCTCTTTTGGCCGAATCGCGAACTCGGTTATGATCAATTTTATCTGCAGGAATACCAAAAGCTATATTCTCAGCAACCGTGGCATCACTAAGAAAAATACTCTGAGGGACATGAGCAACTGATCGCTGCCATGATGCTCGCTCTTGAGTAGAAATTATTGATGTCCCATCAACTTTAATAAAACCTTTGGTTGGTTTAAGTAACCCCATCAGAAGATCCAGCGCTGTGCTCTTCCCACTGCCAGTAGTTCCAATTATTCCAACACAAGAGCCTTTTTTAACGTTAAAATCAAAACCCTTCAGTACTAGATTCGAATCACCACCGTACGAAAAACTCACATCTTTAAAATAAATTGACTTCTTAAAACTCAAAGCTGGCAAGGATTTTACATTTGCATAACTAGGCATCTCTTGTTCCAGAAGATTCAAAACGTCAATTAAAGCCGCCTTGCTCCCCGCCACCAATGCCCAATTCCCGTATAATATTTGCATTAAAGGCAAAAGCCTTTGCGCGCCAAAGGCAATCATTGCCAATATTGGTAGAGCGCCAGAAATACCTCCTGAGTGATTACTTAGAAAGAGTACAAATAAAGAAATTAATACTAAACCTAACGCCTCCATAGCAAATCGGGGAGCTTGATTTATAAATGAATTTTCAGCGCTAGCTCGACGGAGTCTAACAACAGCCTTCCCATAAACATCAACGTAAACATTCTGAGTGCCATCCAATAGAACATCTCGAATCGCGCCAAGACCTTCCTGCAGAGCCTTGACAACGCGACTCTGTTCACCTGCGGTGATAAGGCTGTTAGCAAATAATTTTCCCCGAGTAAACCATGCAATAATTCCGTAGGCGGCACCGAAACTTACGGCTGAAAAAAAGGCAATCAGAGGATCCACCACAATTAAGGTAACTAGAATAGACACAAATAGAAATAACGAAGTAATCACAGTTATTAATGAAGTCAAAACACCTGTCGTCGTTCCCACCTTTTGAGTAATACCACTAATCACCTCACTACTACTACGCTGAATATGAACTATATAAGGCTGGTATAGCGTCCGCTTATAGACCTCGATACTCATGTCAGCACCCGTCATGCTCCCCAAATTCAGAGTTCCCCAAAGCAACAATAAGCGCATAGAGCCTGCTACTATAGCAGCTAGCGCAAAAGCTAAAGTCAATGGCAACACCAGCTCATTACCATTCTCAATTCCAAAGAACTGAGCAATTTCAGCTACCAATGGATAAGCTAAAACCTTATCTGGCTGAGTTAGCACACCAATAAACGGAAGCACCGCTCCCAGACTAATAACTTCTGCGAAAGAAGCTAAAACAGCCAGCATTAGTAGCCACCCAGCTTGCCGACGTCTTTGATAAGAAATATGAGCCCAAAGACTTTTTAAAATTTCTGTCATCGATTCATTCATGCTGTAAATTTTGCTCTTGTTAATATTCTCACAATAGAAATTTAAAATGGATTAACGATAGAATTTTGCTCGTTGAGACCCAACGTAGAATTTTAAAAAAATTAAGCGAGCTTCCAGAAGCTTTTGCTTGAAAATTCAACTAAATTAACGGCGGCATACTTTTGCACATTATTAGAAATCAACAAGAAGGCAACACACTCAATCTAACGATCTTTTTTTGGTTGCAAAAAATGCATCAAAAGTACAATAAATACAGCTAAAAACCCGCCAAACAAAGTTCCCAAAATGCATATTACCGCCCTACCAGGTGAAAACTTAATTTCCGGAATTATCGCTGGATCAACAATTCTGAATAGGTAATCCTTCTTAACATTTGCAAGCATAATAGTCTCGGTTTGCTTTTGAATTAAGCGGAAAAACATAGCCCGCATATCCATCACGACCGTAGATTTTAACTCCTTCTCTAAAAAAGCAACTGCACTCTTCGCCTCCTCAACTTCCCGATCCCTAGTGGAATCATTTAAATCCTCCACCAACCAGGTAACCCACTGCTGAGCTAAGACCGGAGACTGACTTTTAATAGATAATTTAATAAGCCCAGAGCTTTTATCTATGGAAGATGAAAACTTACCCATAAACGCAATATAAGCAGCTTGCGATCCAGGTTTTTTTATTCGCCAGGCCTTTTTCGCTAGATCATATGCCTTATCATTTATTTCGATTTCCCCATCATCCCATGATTCTAGGGCCATTAAAGGTACTAGAATCTCTCTACGAGTAATAAAATCCGTTAGGAATATTCTCGACTCTAACGTAGCTAAGCCGAGAGTTACATCATCCACTCCGTCGGCGCCCAATGAAACGCCAGCCAAACTTGCCAGCCCTCCAAGCCCTCCAAGCCCGGCAAAACTGCCCCCCCCACCCGAACTAGCACCTACAGTAGTCAGTAAAACTTCTGATTTATATATATTAGGTAAGGAAAGCGCATAAAAAACAGACAATATCGCGGCAATACCTGTTACAAAAATGACCTTCCACTTTCCAACCCAAACAACCTTAAATAGCGCAATTAAATCGATATCTTCATACTTCTGAAATTCCTCTCGCTCTACTCGCATAGCAATCCCTTTTTCCATATTAATTAATTTCATCCAAACAACAAATTCAGCCCACATTTTTTTGAGCGATATATCTACCGTCAAACGGCAACCCTAAACAAAATACAGAGATACTGCTGACGTCTAGCAATGCCACACAAGTACTCAAACCATAAACCTTTCTCAAACGGAAACCAATACGCCAGGATTGAGCAACCCTGTATTGTCCAATGAGATTTTTATGCGCGCCATCAGCTTCCGCTCCACTGGGTTTCGCAAAAGATCTGCTAACACTATTTTGGCTCTACCGACACCGTGTTCTGCAGCAAAACTGCCTCCCATGCTGGTGGCTAGCCCTGCTAACTTGATAGAAAATTCATTATCGAGGCCCAAAAAATCTTGCGACCCCTCAGGGGGTGAAAGATTAAAGTGGACATTGCCATCACCTAGATGACCAAATGGATTGATTCTCACCCCTTCTAGAATCTCAATGCACTCGAAGCTTGCGCGATCTAAAAAATCAACCAATTTCGCAGGAGGAACCGAAATATCATGCTTGACCTGAGCTCCCAGTCGGCGCTGCCCCTCCGGCTGCTCCTCGCGCAAACGCCAAAAGGCTGCCCTCTGAGCGAGTGATGTCGCTAACGCTCCATCGGCAACGATATCATTATCCATACCCCAGGCCATAACCTCAGTTAGAATTGAGTCAAGGGGAACTTGCATCGACCCTGAGCCAGCCTCTACAAGCAAATAAAACGATGTTCGACTCTGCAATGGAAAAACAAGATTAGGGATATTTTGAAGGGCAATATCCAAACCAACATCTGAGAAAAATTCCATTGCGCTTAAGAATTCACCACTCTCCGCCTTTAACTTCGCTGCCAGTTTAATCAGCCCTGACGCATCTTTGACCGCGAGCAAAGCAGTGAACTGCTGTCTTGGTTTATGTGATAACTTTAGGATGGCGCGCGTTACAATCCCAAGAGTTCCCTCTGAGCCACAAAAAAGTTTACTTAGCTGATAGCTGGCATTATCTTTTTGTACAGCACGCATTCCATCCCACACAGAACCGTCAGCTAGCACCACCTCTAGGCCTAACACCAAGTCTTGCATCATTCCGTAACGAAATGCATGACTACCACCAGCATTTGTAGCAACTAACCCGCCAACCTGTGCGCTCCCCTCTGAACTTAGATGCATTGGAAACATCAAGCCAGTGCCCTCCAAAGATGTATGCAGATGCTCCAAAATAGCTCCAGCTTCCACCAAGATAGTGCCACCTGATGAGTCGGGAGCTGAAATCGCATTCATTCGTCCAAGTGAAATAATTACGCCTCCAGGCATATCAAGGACCCCCGCTCCGACAAGTCCGGTATTGCCTCCCTGAGGCACAACTGGAACGCCCTCAGCGCCACAGAGTCGAAGTACCTCCGACACCTCAGCGGTTGATTCAGGGCGCGCTACACCCAAGGGGACTTCACCGTATTGATCCAACCAATCTCTTTGCCAAGGCAGACAATCTTCAGGAACAATCCAACCTTTGGGACCAAGTAGAGTCATCAGTTTTTTAGATAATACATCCACCATTGAATTCTCAGATAACTTAATAGCTTAAAAAGGACAGGAGCCGTCGGTAACCGAGACCGATAAGAATTAAAGTAGAAAAATTCCGATAATAGCCTTTATCGGGGACCTATTACTCGGAATCATCTATAAGTGCCTTTATATACTCTTTGATCTTAGGATCAAGGATACCCACCGCAACATTGGCTCCCAAGAAGCCTTGCTTATGTCCACAATCGAAGGTTGCTGCATCAGTTTCAAAGATGTTTAGGCCTTCACTCTTTAGTAATTCGTCTAACGCATCAGTAAGCTGTATCTCACCGCCGACTCCCGCAACCGTCACCTCCAATAAATCAAGGACACTGGCCGGGAGTACGTAACGTCCAAGGACCGCCAAGTTAGATGGCGCATCCTCTGGTGAGGGCTTCTCAATCAACCCTCTAAGCTTAACGCTTTTGAAGGGCTTTATAGTTTCACCCCCTAGGTTAGCGATACCATAATTGTCTACCATATCAGGCTCCACAGCCTCGACCATGACCTGACCAATACCGGTATCGTTGAAGGCACGCACCAACTGGGCAAAGCTATAATTCTTGCCCCTTGATTCTTTATCAAGCACCAGAACATCGGGCAACAACACCGCGAAGGGGTCGCCATTAAGAAGGTGTTTTGCGCAAAGTACGGCATGCCCAAGGCCCAAGGCATCGCTTTGCCTAATAGAGGTCACCCTAATCCCTTCTGGCAGAATATTCTTTACAGTGCCAAGAATCGTCTCTTTACCCCTCTTTTCTAAACGATGCTCAAGCTCATAATGAGCATCAAAATGGTTCTCAATAGCCTCTTTTCCGCTGCGTGTCACCAATATAATTTCAGTGATGCCACCAGCAACGGCTTCCTGAACCACGTGCTCGATAATGGGTCGATCATACACCGGTAATAGCTCTTTTGGTATTGCCTTAGTCGCTGGCAACATCCGCGTACCTAGACCTGCTACGGGAATCACTGCTTTATTGATTTTAGCGATCATATAGTTTGACCCTTGAATCGAGGCTTGGGCGGCTATACTCTGCCACCAAGCACTAGATGCCAAATTTACTCTTAATTTTATCAAAGTCTGACTGGCCAAGCCGCGGACCGAACCTTGCGACCACTCTCGCGGCACATTCATTGGCCAGAGTTGCCGCCCAAGTATAGTCCCTGCCAGAGGTAATGGCATATAAAAAGGCACCCGCAAACATATCTCCAGCGCCATTAGTGTCAACAGCAGTCGCTGGAACGCCACTAGACTGATTTAATCTCTTCCCATCAAAGGTTAGCGCACCACTGGCACCGTCAGTAATAGCAAAGGTTTTAGTGTATTGCTTAAGTGCCTCTGCCGCCGCATCAAGGCTATCGGTACTTGTAAAGGCCATAACTTCATCTTTATTGCAAAAAATAAGATCTACACCACCACCTATTAAATCGTGCAGCGCATCACCAAAGACAGCAACCACAAAGGGATCTGACAGGCTAACCGCGATCTTAGTTCCATTTTCTTTGGCTAACTCAACTGCTGCTTTAGCGGCCGCTGCTCTTGCCTCGTCGGTGACCAGATAGCCCTCAACATAGAACCATTCTGAATCAACCAAAGCAGCCTGATCAATCTCACGCGCTGACAAGGCCTCACTGGCACCCAGAAAGGTGTTCATGGTGCGTTCGGCATCATCTGTCACCATGACTAAGCATTTGCCAGTAATACCTGAGTCTTGACCTGCGGAATGAAATGTTACGCCAGCCTGCTTTAAGTCATTAATGTACAACTCACCATCGCTATCATCAGCCACCTTGCCGCTAAAGAATGTACTTGCTCCCAAACTACTCGCCGCAACCACCGAATTACACACGGAGCCGCCGCACTTTCGGATCATTTTGTGGCCCTCTGAAGCCAAAGCAGCCAAAAGCTCATACTGACGGTCCTCGCCAACCAAGGTCATTACACCTTTGTCAATATTAGCACTAGATAGGAATGCGTCGGACACCTCAATTTCGGTATCCACCAGGGCGGCGCCAATGCCATAAATATTATATATAGTCATTTAAATTATTAATCCTGCTTTAGATTTTGTTGCTGGCTAACCTCTTCTTTCAGCTGCTGAATCTCCAGCTGCAGAACACTGTATTCTCGCTGCTTTCTGATCAAAAAACGCGTCGTGATGGCCGCTTTTTCTATCATACCCATAGGCGTCAGCAAATAGGCATAACCCAACTTGTCATCTGAACGCTTAAAGTTATCTAACTTAACCCAACCAACGTCAATAAGAGACTTTACCAAATAATGTGTCTTACCCAAGCTAACGCCTAACGCCTCAGCTAACTCTCGCTGAGTCATATCGGGGCGTTGCTCCAGTATTTTGAGCGCACGGTATTCGAGTTCTTGGTTAATCATAATTGAGGTTTGGGCTAATAATTTTTAGGCAGGCAGGCTACCGCAGGACTCTTGCTAGGCAAGAGAGCCCTATCAGCTCAGAAAATCGGCTATGAAGTCACAGATCTAAGCATGTTCAATCGATGAACAAGGTAACATAAAACGGGGAAATTACAAGCTAAAGCGCCGTATCGCTAGGCCATTACTTCATTATTGAGGCTTATTTTGACCTTACCCAAGCTAAAGAAAACCGCAGTATAAAGAACACACTGAAGGACAAACACCCACAACCACAAATGGCTTGTGATCGGTATCAAGCCGCTCAAGTAACCAACCAAAGCAAAACCAGAGCTAGCAAAAGCAACGGACACACCGGTGACTGAATTTGCTGTCGTTTTAGAGCTAAAGAAAGTTCTGAAAAACCCATGCACCCTGTTGTGTAAATGGTCATTG
>ENA-ORXF01001539-ORXF01001539.1-marine-metagenome-genome-assembly--contig:-NODE-1539-length-14769-cov-8.602437_pt1 | contig 14769 bp, 11 predicted proteins | sample MGYA00237864_ERZ511476 | MGnify/ENA primary metagenome ERZ511476 (study PRJEB26306, sample SAMN06343908) | marine metagenome | isolation source: coastal waters | place: Atlantic Ocean: West Antarctic... | reverse complement strand
TCGGTGACATTGATGCATCGAAACCGCTGGGCGCCCCACCTAAGTTGTTCTGTGGCATGTCTTCAAATAAGGGCAAGTTTAATGCGGCTTGAGTATTGTTCAACTGGCCTTGCTGTTCAATTGGTTGGTCTGATTGAGGCATTTGAAATCCATCAATAGATTTCTCTATCTCTCTAAGGTTTTCTGCTGATCCTCCTAAGTCTGCTGATAACCCTGGATCTACAGCAACATCTATAGGCTGTACAACTAAAGGCTCTCGAGAGCGCGTCAAAGACTGTCTAGCAGCATCTAATGAAGAGCCATCCATCGATGGTATAGGGGAACTTAACAGATCCTTCTTAGCCAAGGCAGACATGATTGTGTAGTTAGAAATAGAAGGATTAAGCTTAATTTGCTCCGACAAGGTAGGAAGTACATTTTGTTTAAATCGACGAACTTTTGCAATTTCATCTTTTGTAAACAACTCGTTAACTATTTCTTTTTGATTATTAAAAACATTATTGTAGTTTTTTACTATTCCTGACCTAGTAGATTCATTGTTATCATCGCTAAATGCTTTAGTAAGAACCCCATCTTTTAACAAATCTTTAACCTCAACAAATTCATTTTCGGTCAATGAGTTTCTAAGTTTAGAAATCACAATAGGTAAAGACTGGCTTGGGGCAAATTGATTATGCGAAAACATAAGATTAACCACGTTACTTGGGGTGTAATTTTTGTTAGTAATCTGGCTAAGTATTTTGTTTGATGCCCTTTCCCTTTGGTCTACAATATTTTCATTATCGCCTAGTCCCATATAATTATTATAAAGACCTTTAGCGTCTCGTAATTGATCTATTGCTTCCGTGTCGCCACTAATAAAGCTTTGTTCTATTTTGTTGTAAACAGGCGCTTCAAGACCTTCTTTCATTTTCATTGCGGCTTGTTGTTCACTGCTGTTCGGGTTTGATCTGTTAATACTCGCATCTAACCTTTTTTGCAGGTCATGTAGCTTTTTTAAGGTTTGGCTTTCAAATGCTGGATTTTTGGTTTGTTTTGCGATCCTTTGCAGGGAAATAATTTCTTTTTTAACGGGACCGCCCTGTAATTCACTCAAAGAAAACATACCCATAAATTGCTGTATAACATCATCAACAACACTATTTATACCTTGTGTAATGGCCCCACCATCAGCCGCATAAACTATATTTGCATTAGGGCCATCTTCTTTGTCTTCAGGGCCAAATTCATCTCGTAGCTGGAGAGCATCAGACCTTATGCTTCCTATTTCTGTACCGTCAAAACCTGCATCTTTATCTTCAGAGTCTAATTTTTCTAGCAGTCGAATTAATTCTTGTGTCTCTTCAGATGTGTCTACCGCTGTGTCTACCACTCCCTCTATTTCACCAACAACCCTTGCTCCTCTCGCAACGGGTAATGTAGCCGCACTGCTAAGTACAGGATCTAAAGCTTTTGATGCCTGACCAATTTTAAAAGCGGTTTCACCAATCAGTCTAGGGGATTGGAGCGGCAAACCAAGAAGCAAAGATGGGTCAGCAATTGTGCCATAGGCTGCCACACTGCCAGCACCTATGCCCGACAATCCTCTAGGCGCTATGTTGCTTAATGCTTGACCACCAATTTCTGTAACTAAATCTGGGTCAAGTTTTTTTAACATTTCCAATCTATTGCCGTAAGCGGTATTGACGTTATTGCGCATAGCAGATTGTAGTTTTCTTAATGTAGTGCCGGCGTTAGCATTTTTTCCCAACGCCATTTCACTGGCAAACTGTTTTTCTAGCCTGATAGCGGTTTCATAGTCCCTCATAACTTTTCCATATTCTGGGACTTCAGATATAATTTGTGCTCTTACGCTGTTTCTAATTTCAGAAACAACCATGCCGGCATCACCCACCTCAAGGCCAGTTGGGTACTCTGCGTCTATTCTTCTTTTAAGAATATCCATACCCTGTGCGGTGTGTAATTCAGGATTTCTTTTCCATTCAGCAACTATTTTTTTTATTTCTCTTAATTTTTTTTGCGCCTTTACTGACAACTCAGACACATTTTTATATTTCTTTGATGCTTCAAAAGCTTTTATCTTTTCCAGCACTTTTGAAAAATCAACAGGCGTAGCGTCTAATTTTAAGGCCGCCTTATTCGTTCTGTAGTCACCTTTTCTTTGTGTACCTAAATCCTTGAAAGCGTCTATTGCTTTTGGCACAACTTCAGCTGGCGATACGTCGCCCCTTAAATTATCAAGAAACAGTCTTTGCGTAGCAGCAGAACCACTCCCAGCCTCAAAGGCGGTTCTAACAGCGTCAGCCCCTGCGCCTGTAGTTAAACCAAGCACGGGCGCAGCTGCCTTTCCAACAGCTCTGGTTGTAGCACTAACGGCTTTTCCGGCACCCAGTATAGGGTCAATAGCATTTCCTACTCTGGATATGACTGTAGTTGCTTTTCCAGCAATACTAGGGATTTTAGCCGCTAACCCAGCCCCTCCTGTCAATACGGCAGAAATGTCACTTACAATCCCCAAGGGGTCTTCTGCAAAAGAACGCTTGAATCCTTCAAAGGTTCCATAACGGTCTGCAAAGAATTTACCAACCGCCTTTGCGCTGGCTTCATCTGGTTGTTCACCAGGGGTTGCTAGTTGATATATGCCTCTACCCAAGCTGGCCAATGACTGTGCTGTTTGTATGGGATGCCGGAACGGCATTGTCACGTCAGAAACTAATTGTGCTGCACTAGAAGGTATGTTTGAAATCGCTTGGCTTAAAACTTGTCCGCCAGAAAGAGATGCTTCTTCTTCAGAGGAGCCATTTTTATTTTCTAGTTCTTCTAGTAAAGACATTATTCAGATTCCCTCTGTCTTAACAGATTAAGGATTGCATTTTTTTGTGTCTTGTCGCCTTTTTCATATAATTCTCTCAAATCATTATCTGTCATATTGTCATAATCAGAAGGTAAAACAATACTGTTCATTATGCTATCAAAGTCTAAAGGCCTAGCCTCATAGCCTTTTATTGTGCGGTTGTTCTTAAAATACTCAATACCTTCTTCTTTTGCCCTTGCCGCTTCTTCAATGGTTATGTATAACCTTTGTAACCTTGCTACGTTCATTTCTTCTGGCAAAAGAGGATTAAAAGCAGCCGCTACCAGCCTATCGCCTTCTCTTTCTGTAAACTGAGCACCTAATTTTTCTCTTAATGATTGAAAAACCACATCTCTTATATCACCTAAAAAAGAAGCCGCTTCTGGAGTAAATATCCCCTTTGGTGTGTCTCCTAGCATCCCAATAATTGGCCCAGAAACCTCTTGCTCACCTGCTTTTAATATTTCTATTTTTTTATTCAAATTTATCAAATTTGTGTTTACTTGAGATTTGCCCTGAAATAAATACTCCGAAGCCGTAACCGCAAATTTTTTGTCCATTTCCTTTTCTAATAGACTTAAATCCACTCCGCCAGGAGCTTTGCCTTCTCTCTCTATAGCAGCTAAATTCACATCATAAGCATCTGTTCCTATAGATGTTTGTAAACCAACAAGCCTTGCTTCAGCTGCAGATAACTTCACATCATAATCAACTCCCCGCTCATTTTCTGGAGTTTGTAGGAGTTTATTATAAACTGCATCTGCCTCTACTAATGCTTCAACATTTTTAATATCAGCTGTCCGTTTATCAGCACCCGTACTGTCTTGCATACTAGCTTTCGCTAATTGAAACAAACTTTCGTCCAAAAACTTTGTGGCTTCTTTTTCGTCTTGAAGCGCCATGCTTGTGGCTTGCAAACCTATTTCTTGCCTAGATTTTGCATACGATTCTTTTCTTAGTTTCATGTCTTGCGATGCTTGATTAAAACCCAAAGCTAAACCGCCACCAACAGAATTTGGCCTACTAGTTTGTTGTTGTGCTGATAATCCCTGTGAAAGACTTGTAGCAAGGTCGTAAATATCATAATTTTCTGGCGGTGGATTATATTGACTTAAAAGATTTTCATATTCTTGTTGTTCTTTTTTAAAGTTAAAACTATCCACACGATCTCGCAAGGATTTTATGTACTCCGTAGATAAATTTGTATTTAGCTCTGCCATTGGTATCTCTCTTGACGTTGTGGGCGCCCTATCTTGTTCCAAAGAGTTGCTGAAGCTGCTGTTGTTGGGCAGCGTTAAAACCACCTTGTCTGTCCTGATTCATGTAGCTGCCGATTCCACCAAAGGCACCAAGACCTGTAGCCAAGCCAGCTTGTAAAGCGCTAGGCCGAGGAGTGTAAGCAGTTTGTGTTTGTTGCTGCCCTTGTGGCACTGCCTTAATGAACGGCAACAGTGACTGGTATTGAGCCAGCGGCGCTTGTTGCGCCGTCATTGCGTTCTGGCGCTGCGCATCAAGCTGCTGCTGCATCAATTGCTGTTGCTGGCTACCAGAGCTGGCCAGCGCATTAATTCCGGTCATTCCGGCTTGTTGCGCCTGGCTACCGAGCCCTTGCATGAAGCTGCCCAGACCCGCTCTTGATTGCAGTTGCTGTTGCCCGATTTGACCTTGGATGCCGCCCATATCGCCTTGCGCACTGGCCAATTGACCAGCAGATCCCAGTGCGTCTTGCCCAGCTCCTGAAAATGCTTGTCCTGCCGTCTGTCCCAATCCAACCAGTGTCGAGCCCAAGTTGGTGCCGGCACCGTATCTTTGTTGTCCTGCTGCGCCTAAGCCAGAGGCTAAGCCTTCCTGAGCTGCCAACTGCTGGCCCGACAGTGACCCTAAGCCACTTGCGAGCTGCTGTTGTGCTCCAAGCCGTTGGCCGGATAAACCAGCTAAATTGCTACCCGCTGCGGTTTCTGCTGCCTTTTGTCTGGCAAATTCAGAAGTGCCCGCTCTTTGGGCCTCTGTAAAGCCACGAGAGCGAATTCCAGCCAGCTCTTGAGCCAAGCCCCTGCCAAGGCTTTCACGCCTTTCACCGGCAGTTAGACGTGCTCTGGAGCCGAAAGCTGATTCTCCACCACTTGCAACATCCCGTGCAAATTGAGCCATGTCGGCCTTGTCAGCGCCCTTAAGTGCATCCTCAACGGTCTGAGAAACCACCCGATCTTCATAGGGATCGTAAAATTGTTTCGTCAAATCTTGGTCGTAGGCGCCAGTCGTGCCGCGAATTAAATCCTCTGATTCGCCCAGCCTACCGCCAAAATCTTCGGCCGCGCCTCGCCGGATTGATTCAATCCCGCCCAGCTGTCTGCCAAACCGGTCTACCGCGCCGCGCTGAATATTTTCGGTTTCTCCCAGCCGACCGTAAAGATCGCTGGTTGCTCCGCCGGCAAGCTGTCTGCCCTCACCTATGGAGCTTAGAAGCCCCTCGAGGCCTCTGTCACGCAACGCTTCTTCTTCAGAAACGCCTCGCTGTATTGATCCGAGCGCTTGCCTTCCAAGCTCTCTCTGCCGCTCCAAACCTTGGTCAGAGCGCCGCACGCCTTCTTGATACAAATCTTCTGCACCACCCAAAAAGCGATCTTGAATGCCAACCTGACCACGCGCAAGTTCCATTGCTCTTTCTTGATCTGGCGTCAATCCAGCAATCTCTTGGTCAACCACTCTCGGAGTGCCATCGGGATTGAAGAAAGTATTTTCAGCCGCTTGCATAGCGCCTGGTATGAAGCCGCCCTGTCCGTCCAGACCAAACAACAGCTGTTGCGTTGTCGGATCTGCCGATACAGTCGTTTGATTGACTCCAGAAACGTAAGGCGTTTCACCGGCCGCGACTGTTGGAGGTGGTAATTGATTCGCTCTCCGAGCATTAAAGTCTATCCCAGGAATATATATAGGGGCTGGTTCTCGCACCGGTCCGGCAGGTGTGCGGGTATCTCTGGGCGCGGAATTAGCTAATTGCTGTCCCGCCACACTTTGACCGGTTGGCATACCCAGCTGTCCCGCCACACTTTGACCGGTTGGCATACCCATCTGCTGTTGTTGCGCCCGAAATTGCTGCAGCTGCTCCAGCGGAACACCGAAATAATCAGCCTCCATCTGCGCCAGTGGGAAAATTCCACCTTGAAAATCTTGCTGTCTTTTTTGCATTGCTTGATTTAAGGCCAGATTGTTGGCGTTTATAGATTGCCGGTCGCCCATTTGGTCCGATACTGATTGAAAAGTCTGAGTGGGAACTTGAGGGCGCGACTGAGAGCTGAACATACCCTGCTGTGGTGCAGCGCGGTAATCCGTGCCCGACCTGAAGGCCGACTGCCCCGTTTCGCGGGAAGGCAGTGCCGAATCGTATGGATTAAAACGCGGAGATGTCACCGCGTATTGGTTAGAGCTCGCCCTTTTAAGCGGCATTATTGACGGCCCAGATCGCATGTAGTTTCCTGCGATTCCACCAACTTGAAAGTTTTTAGGCTGGCGCATTGGCGTAGCTCCCAAATAAATCCATCATCTCGTGCATGACATTTGTGCCACGCTCTCTGTCCGGTGTGCCAGAAGGGGTGAGGGTTAATATTCCTCCTTGGTTCTGCATATCAAATCCACCAGCGCCTCGAACCGCTGCGCCGGTCATCACAAATTCACCGTCGGAAAGCATCGCCGGCACATCGTCACTGGTTTCAGTGCCCGGCCCATTGATGTCGCCGTTCATGCGCTCAAAATCTTCAACCGACACATTGCCGCCTTCGGCGTAAGCCATGGGGTAAACCGCACCGCCGCCAGCCGCCATCATTGGCTGCCCGCCTGATAGTTGTGGGAAGGTGCCTTGCGGTAATAAACCAAACTCAACTGGATTCGGAGCTTGTGTGCCCATTCTCCTAGCAATCTCTGCCTCAATGTTGTAACGACCGGTCGGTCCCATGGTTGTTAGCGGTGTGAGAGCTACGCCTTTGTCGGCTTTCGCCTCGTCGTAAGCCATTTTGCCGAGCATATAAGCTGGCACGCCGGCCGCAGCCAAACCGCCAAGGCCGCCAAGGCCGCCGCTAGTACTGCTGCCGCCCACTAACTTGGCGCCGAGATCTCCGAGCATGCCATAGTTGCCGACGCCATCCTTGCCGCCGCCACTGATGAAGTTGCTAAAGAAGTTACCGCTTTGCGGTGGAATATATTGTTTTCCAGTCACTTTATCTAGAAACACTTGATTTACTGGATCGTATGCAGCCCCCTCAGGTGGATTATTTGAATCTAGTCCTACGGCGGGCATTGGTTGACCAAATCCAGTTAAGCTACCTATTCCTTGTCTAATTCCTGGACCTATTTTTCCACCAAATATACCAGTAGCGTCTTTACCTGGGTTAAAGAAAGCGCTGGCTAAATTTCCAGATCCAAAACCAGTTTTTAAAGCTGCTAATTTATCACCAAATCCTAGAGCGCCAAAATTACCACTGCCGACCACTTTGCCACCAACAGTACCCAAGCTGCCAATCCCACTGAGTGCTTTGCCGAAGCCATATCCGCTAAGGCCGCCGCTAATCGCTCCCGACAACCCTTTGCCACCGACTACGTTTGTGGCAGCTCCAATTGCGCCGGCCACAAGAGGTCCAACGCCAGGTATAAAATTAGCCAATGGACCGGCGATGGGCGCAATGAATTTAGCTACTTTTTTTATTGCCTTACCGATTTTCTTGAAGAACCCGAACTCCTCAAGCCCCGTCATCGGGTTCAGTGAGGCTATTCCTACACCAGCAACCGCTTCTTCTGGGTCGATGCCCAGCTCTTCAAACTTCCTAGCGACCGTATCTTCAAACTGCGCATCCTCAAACGCCTCGGGCGGCAAGATCACTTCGCCCGGTCGCAAATGCGCCAGAGCCGTGTCTTCGCCGCGACCTTGCGCTTGCATCTCCAAAGACATTTCACGCAGCGGCGCATTAGCGCCCACAATCGCCACTTCTATCAACCGGTCCAGCGATTTAATTTCGTCTGGGTCTGAAGTCTGTGTCTTTTGTATTTCCAGCTTCTGGATCGCTTCTTGCAATTCTTGGGCGGGGTCTAGCCTTTCACCTTCCCTTTCAGTCATCTGAGCGCCGAGGAGCTGTCGAAGGTCTGTTCCAGCGCTCCTCCCCGCTGCCAGCCTTTCACCTTCCCTTTCAGTCATCTGAGCGCCGAGTTGCTGACGAGCAATAGCTTGCATTTCTTCGGGGGTAACAGCAGCTCCAGTCATTTCCATCACGCTTGGAGCGCCACCGGCAAACCGATCAATTCTTTCTAGCAATTCGGGTGATATTGATTCGGCTGGGCCGCCTTCTTGATAACCCATTGCCTCATAATCTGCGTGAGTAGCGCCTGGCATAACCGTGCCATCTGGCATAGCGTGAGTAGCCATTCCGCCACCCATAAATCCTTGCACGCCCTGCGCTCTCATTAATGCATTCTTTAGATCGTCGTTGCCCATGTCATGTTATCTCGATTGTGACCGCCCCTAGCGCTGAGCTTACTTGAACTCCGCTGGGGTAAGTTTGATGCGAATATAAGTCCCTGAATGTATTACCGTCAAACGCCTGATGCACCTCTACCGTAGTGTTAAATATTATAGCACCCGATTTGAATTGTAACGCAGAAAGATCATCTGCGCTAAAATGCTGAACATTATCGGGATCTTGCGCTCCAAGATTGAGCTCTAAGATCCTGATTAGCCGATTGAATGTGTTCGCCGATACTGACTCGCCTTGCGCTAACGGTAGTCGAGTTGGCAGTAATTTAGACACTAACCTCTACGGCCTGAAGCTTGTATGTCCAGCCTCGTATTACCGATTCGCCATTTGTAATCTTTCCGGTCCGCTGCATTAGCGTTGTCGTCATCCGACTCGAAACGCAAGGCCATTTGTCGGGTCCTTGTGCGCAGACCACCGAATGTAGTTGTCGGTGTTATCTGTGTGGTTGAATCTGTGGTCAAGCTCTCGCCCGGATAATTTCGGCGCTTGATAACCGCATTGATGGCCGGTGAATTTAATATCCCCAAAGAGGTGTCAAATTGCACGTCGGGCACGATTTTCTTTATAAAGACGAAATTGGCGCCGTCTCCGATGTCAATGTCGCCAGATTCAATGAACACGTTGTCCATGCTGGATGTGTCGTCGTTATATCCGGTTTCATGCAAATAAATATAGCTGTCGCCGGCGGCTCTGGGTTTATCCTCAATGCCCGCATCAAGCCAAGCGTAACGCACCAAAGATCCGATCGACCACGTTTGCTCTTCATAATTGTAAATGGCGTAGCGCGATATTTCGTTGGTGTCGTCCTCAAGTGACGGATAGAAAAACCACACCTCAGAAAATTCTGCGTTGACGACAACATGACACTTAAATGATTGAGTGAGGTTTAGATCGTCAAAAACGTAATCCTGCACCGAGCAAGGCAGTTTTTGCACCGATCCATTGTAAAAGTAAAAGGCATTCTTAGACATGAAATAGATGCCCGTTGGCGCATTGGCTGCCGCTTTAGGGCCAATCAGTCCAGCACCTTCGTTGATAAGATTCAATGCAAACGTCAGAGGCGGCCCGATAAAATTCATGCTGTACAGGCTGGTGTCTGTCCAAATCAAAGTTTCTTGTCTGGATTTCAGTCCACCGATAATCAGCGAGCCAGATGATAGTCGCACTGAGCCAGCACTGTTTGTCGTCAGCGGCTCAAATTCCAACTCGTTCTCTGTGTCCGAAAACGCAACCAACATCGGATCTATTGTTCCGGTGCGAGCACCACTCGATATTGGATCAGCGCCTAAAACAATCAAGTGTCTATCAGTCTCGGACGTAATGACCTGCAGCCCAACGGTTGGCACCAAGTTGGCGCCACTGATACCGCTTAGATCTAAGGCTCTAACGGTCAAGCCGTTGTTCTCAACCCAACGGTAAATACCTGCGCCGCGCGGGTTGATGATTAGATTCTCTCCGAAATTATCGTGCGTCCAGAGCCGTAACTGGCCACTGGCGGCAATTGCATTGGATGAGCCAAAACCACCCGCGCCCCACGTTCCGCCACCAAAACCGGTAGACGGGACATAGATGTCCAGTCCAGAATTAATTTGATATATGCCATCAACGCCACTGCCGCCATTGCCTGAGTCACTAGCATTGGCCGTTACTGTCCCACCAGCCGTATCTTTGGCTGTTATTTCGTAAGTGTTCGTGGCTGTGACTAGGCTAATTTGATATTCCTGATTCAAGACGGCAGCGGTAATCAGTCCGCCGAGTGTTGCTGCACCGGAAATCGTCACAAAATCGCCGTTTACCGCTCCGTGGCTGCTATCGGTCGCCGTTATGGTTGACGAGCCGTTAGTGGCAGCAAACGTAATGCTGTTGGTGGATGTTTTTCGGATAGGCGTTACGTCGTTATAGGTTCCGCCTTCTTCGATATAATACTTTTGAGTCGCGCCCAAGCCGAGATAGCGTGAACCGCCCAGAGAAATCCATGAATGTAGAGCTCGGGCAGAACCAATGTATGTGTCTGACGAAAGCTTTTCCCATCCGCCGATTTTCTCTGGACGTCCTTTTCTAAAGCGCACAAAGTTTCCGTCAACCCACCCGCTCTCATTGGAGTAGTCAGTCTCTTCTTTGTTTATCCCGGCCTTAAAGTTGAATACGGTAAGTGGCATGTCCGAGTCTCACGTTAGGCCAGCCGGATAATCGCTGCACTGCTTGAGGCGCTCGGAAATACGACAGTAAAATCGCCCGCCGTTGAAACCTTGTCTGCGCCAAAATCAATCGCAGCAATGGCTTTATTTCCGTTAGTGGAATTATAGATCAAGCAGCCTCGAGCTGTGACCGTCGCTGTTGCAAACACCTCATCTGCGAAATCGCAAACCGCTACACTTCCAGAAAGGGCTGGCGTTACGTTGGTGAGTGCTTGCCCAGCCGCGCTGTAGTTTGTGCCAGATGATTCGCCAGTCGTCACATATACAGTGGTGCCGGCACCCAAAGTGGCTGAGCTGGTATAAAGTGCCAACTTGATGCTGTCGGCACCGTTCGTTAAATTGTGCCCCTCGACCAGCAGCTGTTGCTTGAAGCTATTACAAATTGCGCTTGTGATCGCCATAAATTTCTCCTTTTATAGCTCTTTAATGATATTAGCCATGTCGTCATGGCCTTGCCGCCTCAATAAACCAACAACCGTTGTTCTATCAGACGCAATTCCACTGCGTATGCCTCGTAGCACTATATCATACACCGCTTTTCTGAAAGCTAAAGCTTGCTGCCTGACGTGCTCAGGTGCGTGCTCAGAAATCCCGCAAATCTTGTTGGTCACCTGCTCGGCCCAAAATTCTGGGTCATGGCCTTTATTGTTGGTTGTCGAAACCGTGACCTGGCCCAGCTGTATAAAGCTGTCAGTCATCCCTTGAACGGCTCTGGCGGTGTTGGTTCTTTCTGAATCGTTGTCTCGCCGCTGGCAATCCTTTCTTCCATTTCCGACTGGTCGCACACAAACCAAAGATCATCTTTTGGCAGCGCTACTTTTGGGTCATCCAAACGATGATAGCCGTACAGGCGCTCATTCAGAGGCACGTTAGAATCTAACAATGTCGATCGAGGGCTGACGCCAACCTTGATGCCTTTTTCAATGCACTTGGATAGCCAAAACTCAACACAAGCCCTGCCGGCTTCTGCAAAATGCAGATTGCCCTTGTAGCTGAAATCAATCCCAAATAGGTCGATGTGCGCAACATTGTTCCAATAGGCAAAAGCCACGGCATAAGCCACCGTCGTGTTCATGTAAGCACATTTCGTGGCTTCGACCACCTCTTGCAGAGGATACTCAACAATCCAAGGCACCCGATCGTCTAATTCGCAAGAATAAATAGGGATTTCCAAAACCGGAAGGATTTCACGCATGACGTCCGTTTGCTTGCCAGCGTCGTTCGTGTCGAAGAATCGGCTGGCGGGGTCCATCATAAAGAGCCGGTCTAAATCAAAAACAGCGGCTGAACTGCCACATCCCCACGTCTCGTCCCAATTGACGGAATTTTCTCTCGCAATGACGTAATCAATCTGAGATATGCCCAAGCCAAGCAGGGCAACGTGTGCGCCCTCAAGCTCGTCAAGCCGTTCCACTAAGAAACGCCTTGACGAAGCGAATCGTACCTATATTCGTCACGTTGCTTCCGACCCTCAGAGGTATTCTTCATTCGAGCCAGCGCTTCTTTGAATCGAGCCTCAAAGGTGCCAATAACGTCTGGAGCTTCTTTCAAGAAAATGGCCGCTTCGACTAAAGTTCCATACAGCAGGGCATCAGGGTAATCGGTAGATAACACCGTTGTGCCGGAATCCGCGCCGGAAGTTAAGCTCGCCGGCTTATACAGATAGTGAATCTCAACCGTGTAGGCTTGGTCCGGTATAGGGCTGAGCTCGAAAGCTGTGTCATCGAGCAAACTGTAATATTTCGGTCGGCCCTCAACGGTCGTTGTGGGACTAAATTCTTTGATAAAGCTGGGATGCTTGAAATCGAGGTAGTAATATCTGTTGCCCGTAATGATTGCAGCTGAAAACGGCGCGTAGAAGTCAGTCGGCGTGGCCAAGAAACGGTTTGACGCAGTTGTTGCGCCCTGCACATTCTTTCTCTGCACGGGCAGCTGAACATGATCAAATATCCGGTTTTCCGATTCTTTGATCAGGGTGTTGAGCTGCGCAGTGAATGTCGTCTCGGTAGACTCCATGAAGTCTTGAACGGCTGTTTTTAATGTCGCTAGTGTAAAACTCATGTTTCTATCGTGACCTCGCCAACGCTACATGAAACCTCAAAGGTGTCCAGCACCGAGCCGAGTATACCATCGCCCACATTTGTATAAACCAAAAACTTATTATTGTCGTCGCTCGTGTCTGGGCGCGGATTTTTTAAGGATTGCGGATCTGCGGGGAAAGATTTTCGATCAATCTGCGGGTGCTTAGGTGACCATTGATCTGGGCCGACCAAAAGGCCGTCCCAAGTCATTTTCATCTCTCTAAGATTGTATCGGAATCCAGTGATGTCACAGATCCCGTAAGCCTCTTTGCCGCTTGCGTATGCCATTTTTTATGCGGAATTATATCCGCGTAAGCTAGGAGCAATCCTAAAGCTTGTGCGGTCTTCATCTTGTGACTTGGCGCGCTCAAATTCTTCCTCGTACATCTGTTTAAGCATGCCGGTTCGCTCGGGCGCCTTTTTTAAACTCATGTAATACGCCAAACCAGCGGCCAGACACGGATAAAACCGGAAGGGAATGTCCATTGTGTTGGCGCCTACATCTGCGTCATCCATCCTGGTCAGAACATTCATATGCACGGTATAGGTGCTGGACTTGTCGGGCACCGGCCAGACCGTGATCGTGGGCGTAAGTTGTTTGTTGATAAATACTTGGTTTGGCTTTCCAGTGGTTGATTTCGTCGCCAAATGCGTAAACTCAGCGCGGCTCATTCGATTGAGCGGCATATCAGTGTCTGTGCCACCGAGTGTTTCGCGGACAAACACGTCTAGCACATCGATCGGCGCTGTCGCATTTGTGCTGTCAATGTTGTAGGTGCCAGTGTCTTTCACCATGGCCACTGTTTTTTCAGTGACCGTCCATTGGTTTAGACCTCGATTGGCCCACTCAGCCAGCATCAAATTAAGACTTCTGGTTGCCGATTTTAAATCGTAGCCAGTTCGGAGCTCTAAACCGCAGCGCTCAAAAGCCTCTTCAACGTAGTCCGCTACGTCAAGCTCGAAATCTTTTGATCCTGAGACTGCCATTAGATCAGCTCCATTTTACTTGATTAGACCACCAGGCGCCCGACATCCTGCCCTTGGCAATATTTTTGGCGTGTCGCGCCCTAAAACTCGCCCGCCGAGCAGTTTGGCGTGCGCTCTCTCCTTTTCTGGGAGCGCCCGCCGTTGTCACGCCCTGCTGGCCAAAGCGTATGGTTTTTATGCGATCGCCTTCCTTGGCCACGACAACGTGGCTGCTGGTCGGATGGCTAGGCGTCCTTTTCGGCTTGTTGAATCCAGACACGCCGACTCTCTCCAATCGCGGGTCTTTCTTCATCTTATGACCTGAAAACCGTCAGCGTGTTGAAGGTCGAAACCGTGTATTGAACGTATATTCCGTCTGAAAATACCATTCCCTCATCAGGAATTGACAAATCCCTAGTGGCTGTTGCTGACGCCACTGTGCCAACCTTAAAAATACTAGTGCCGGTCGGGCTGGTCGTCAGAAAATCCAACACGCCAGCAGTGCCGGTGCAGACAAGATTAATACCCGCAAATCTAGCTCTTCCTTGGAAGATAGCATCTGCCGCTGAGGCATTGACGCCAGCAGAGACGTTGCCGGCCGGATTGCCCACCGCTGAGATACCAGAGATGCTTAAGAAATACTTAGCACCAGTAGCGGTTCCTGCATTAGCACCCGTGATCGACTCAGTTTGAGCGTCACCGTTGACATCCGTACCCGTTACAGTAAAAGACTTAGCAGCATCATTACCCGCTGAAAGAATAGTAACGATCCTTCCGTGCGAGAGTGCAACAGCACCGCCGGAAGCCAAAGCACCGCCGATAACCAGTGCTGCGTTATTTCCAACGGATGCTGCTACCGATATTCCATCTGCATCTAAAGCTACCGTATCGGCGGTCAAATTGACCGCCTTTACGTCAGAGCCTGTGAGTCGAGTTCCCATAATTGACTCCTAGATAATACCAGTGAGGTTAATCAGTGAGTAATCAGTCGTTACGTTAACGATCATTACTGTACCAATGACCTGAATAACATCTCCAGCGGCTGGTCCAACTGCACCTGCGGCACCTAACGGTACTGCATGGTTGCCGACAACCAGTGTGCCTGAAGTCAATACTGTCGCTGGGCCTGAAACTGAGAACCAACCGTA
>ENA-ORXF01001538-ORXF01001538.1-marine-metagenome-genome-assembly--contig:-NODE-1538-length-14785-cov-9.377550_pt1 | contig 14785 bp, 17 predicted proteins | sample MGYA00237864_ERZ511476 | MGnify/ENA primary metagenome ERZ511476 (study PRJEB26306, sample SAMN06343908) | marine metagenome | isolation source: coastal waters | place: Atlantic Ocean: West Antarctic... | reverse complement strand
TATTTCACTGACATGAAGAGTTATCTATGCCCCAAGGAGTTTGGGTATTGCAAAAAAATGCATCATCAAGAATAGCGGTGTGAGGGAGGGTTTAACCAGTTTTATTTAGACTAGCCTTCAGCAAGTTTTTATGGGGTGCTTGCTGTGATTTTTCTTATAAGATTTGGGATTATTTCAACAATTTTTATACTTTCTTCAAAATTGAGTTTGAATTTTTTACCATTTTCCTTAAACGTGAAATATTTGCCATATCTACCACCCCCAGGAATTTTTTCATTAGGAAATATTTGATTAATTATATTTTGAAAGTCTTTCTTATATTTCGTACTCATTGGCAAATAATTTATTGTAAAGAATTTTCCAGTTCTAGCTGGCATTCTAACCTGGATTTGAAGATAGTCTGAAAACCCCGAAATAAGCACGCAAGGATCTTGTGATGTTAACATTAATTCTTCACTTATATCCCAATCCGAAAAATTAGATCTTAGAAGTTCTTTAACATATGCTAATTTTGGCATAATTTTATTACTCTGAATTTTATCTAGTAAGTCCTTAGTATATTCTCCAGAATGAATTTGAATATTTTTTTCCCTATCAATTCTATCCAAATGCTCAAATTTATTATTATAAGATCTAATATAAATGTGTTTTCTACCTTGAATTTGATTTGTTAAATTTTCAAAACCATAAACCCATTTAATCAAAGTTGTTTCAACACTCATTGCCTCTTCCTTTGTTTCATACCTGCCAATTAGAACTCTAATTTCTTTTGCTCCACGTTCCTCAATTTCTTTTATTTTTCTCTCTTTTCTATCTTTGTCTCCAGATTTATGAGCTTCATCCCTCTTGCCTTGTCCCATTCCAACATAAAAAGGTTTGTTTTCATTTGGATCAAAAATAGCATATACAAAAAAAGGTAATAGTTTTTCAGATTGTTGTATGTTTTTCATATTTTTAAATTTAATTCATTTTGAACCTAGTATAAACCCCGGCAAGACGTCTTACTTGTCAACCTTTATTTTACTCTAAATTGCCAACATATAACCAATACGGGCTCACTCCGCTATTTGTACCTGCAATATGCAATGACCCATGATAGTTTCTAACTGATGTTTCGCTATATTTCTCCCAAAGCTCAGGCATATATCTTTTAACATATTCAACATGAGTTTTTACAAATTCGTTATCGCCGTGCTTATAAGCGTATGACTCTCCAAAATCAGCAGTCGACTCAAATTGTTGTTGGGTCATTCCTTTTATTATTCTATAATGTCTAGACTTAGGAGCGCCTTTGTTCAACTTTGCCCACTTTGCTGTTAAAGTGTAATCGTGTATAAGGTTATAATGAAACGCCATAACATCCTTTACTTTTGCACCATGCGGTAGTGTATGCTCATAAAAGTCATATCCTACGCTTTTGTATATTTCTGCTAGGATAACGAACATTTTTGCGTAGTCCCAAGTATAGTTTACTGTGCCGGCACCTCTACTAGCAGACTGAATATTAATACCATCTTTGTTAATAAAAGCATGAACTACATACAGGTCATCATGTCCTTTGTCTAAGAGTTTTTGGTCTTCAAGTCTAAAGCCAAGCATAATTTCGCCCATTGATACTTTAGTCCTAATGTTGGCACAGTTATTTGTCCCTGTTCGCTCGTGTAGTACGCTATTAATATCATTAATATTACACTTCTTACGCCAGCCTTTATGGTCTGAACTAAGGACTGGAAACTCTTGTTCCATTAGCTTCCTTGTTAGGTAATCATCTACGAGCTTACGTTCTGCTGAACTGTACGTCATTTCGTCATAAAATACTGCATAGAATTGGGAAAATGTGCCTAGTGTTGATGGAAGTTGATATCCTGCTGTTTGCATGCCTAGTTTTGGATTATGTATTACCATTAAAGGATCGACTGGACTACTAGCCCAATATAGCAGTATTTCGCCAATTTTCATTGGATCTTTTGTGCCCAGCACTGTTTGGAGGTGATATGTACACCCTGACCAGCTCTCAGTTGCAGTATCACCACCATAGTTGTTTGCTTGCGACTTACCTGGGTAAGGTTCGACAGTTTTAAGTCGATTAATGCACCACTGTGAACCATTATTGTTATACGTGCTTTGATATCTAGCAGTATATGTATTATTTACATACGACTTCATGTTGTTATAATTAACAACAGGTTCCCAGTCTTTAATAACTTTGATTTGTTTTAGTGTGTTTGACACTAGTCCATTACCACTAGCACTAGTAGTACATGCTGATAGCACAATTGCTATCGCTAATATAATGTATTTTTTCATAATATACCTTAAGTTTTAATTAATATTAGAGAAGGTAATTAAGTCCAAATTCCGTTTGATGTGTGAGGGAGGGTTTAACCAGTTTTATTTAGACTAGCCTTCAGCAAGTTTTTTTAGTTCTGGGTCATTCTGTAGTTCTTCGGAGGCAAATTCGAGAACCCAAGGGCATTGCTTTACAGCCGCAAGCACTACTTCACGGTCAGCTTGGAGAGATTCATCGGCAAACATTAGTGCCTCTTGTTCCTCAAGTCCCTCGTCAGTCTTAACAGCCTCCAACACCACTTCGCGGTCAGCCCACAGACTCTCATCGGCAAATTGAAGCGCACGACCATCATTCTTAACAGCCGCAAGCACCACATCACGGTCAGCCTTTAGAGATTCATCGGCATAATAAAGCGCCCAGACCAGATTCTGTACAGCCCCGAGAACCAGTTCACGGTCACCTCTGAAAGAATCATCGATATAGTCAAACACATCAGCTGTCTTAAGAGCCTCAATCACCAGTTCACGGTCAGCCTTGAGAGTGTCGGAGGCATATTGAAGCGCACTGCCATTTGTCTTAACAGCCTCAAGCATCTCTTCGCGGTCAGTAATTATTTTATTGTCTGGCATCAGTTTCTCCTAAAATTTAAAATTCATTTTGAACCTAGTATAAACCCAGATACACTACATTCTGAACCATCATCCCCATCCTTCAAATCTTTCTAATAAATAAGCAAGATTCTTTTTAAAAAAATCTACTGATGCGTTATTACCAATTCCTGAATTAAGCAGTGAGTCACTAATAGAATTCTTAATTAGACTATCTTCTTCAATGTTTTTTATTAATTCAGATATTATTTTGATTTGATTATCCAAGTGTTCAAATTTAGAATCTGCATCGTCATAGTCCCAATAATCTATACCCATTCCATCAAAAACCGCTACAACCCAAGCATCATAAACACCTTCATAGTTTGATTCAAGCATCGCAATTTCTGAGTCATCTTCTAAATATGAATTTGAGACCTGGTACTCTAATATAAATATTTTATGAAAAATATCTATTAGCTTATCTCTTGTAACATCCTTAAATTTTTGCTCCTCTGACATTATGTATACCTTTTATTTTAAGAGTTGAAGAATCATTATATTCAAATAGAGGGCAATTAAGTCCAAATTTAGTTTGACGTGTGAGGGAGGGTTTAACCAGTTTTATTTAGACTAGTCCTCAGCAAGTTTTTTTAGTTCTGGGTCGTTCTGTAGTTCTTCGGAGGCAAATTCGAGAACCAAGCCATCACTCCTAACAGCCTCAAGCATCACTTCGCGGTCAGCCTTGAGAGTGTCGGAAGCATATTCAATCAACCAAGGATCTATCTTAATAGCCTCAAGCACGAACTCGCGATCAGCCTTGAGAATGTCGGAGGCATATTCAATCGCACCAACGTCATTCCTCATAGCCTCAAGCATCTCTTCGCGGTTAGACCAAGCACCAATAGACTCACTCACTAAAAAAAACCCATTGTCATCTTGAAACTTATCATTCGCAAGTTGGGCCTTTATCTCTTTTGCAAATGAGGAATTATTATCTCTAATTGTCCAGCCACAGACTAAACGGTCAGTCCAATTATCACTTTCAGCAAGTTTTTTTAATTTTATTTCATCAATGCCTATCTCATTGTAATAACTTCCCATAAACTGGGCACATCGTATTTTTATCTCATACGGTACCCCGCCGCCTTGTATAACCTCCAATCCTAGCCATATCGTAGATATAGAATCAAACAAGTTCTTAAATTCAGATACTTCATCTGTAGCATGTTCTATAGCAGCCTCAACGATGTAGTCTGGCTCTAACCCTTTATCCCCACATATACTCTCTATATCTGAAACAGATGCCATTATTAAGGTGTTGACTTCATCTACACCAAATGAGTCATCATTTATATTTTGTATTGCATTTTCTAATTTAGCCATATTAAAATTCCTATATAAAAGGATTGTCAAAACTAACTTTCAAAAAATTTATTTAATTCACTTTAGTTGACATTCCAAACTGGGTTTAACTCCCTAATAAGTTCATGCTCTTCATATCTATTTAAATTGATGTCAAGTTTTGTTTTTTTACCCAGAAGCTTAACTTCTTGTTGCACCAGTACATCACTAGTTCGAGCATATATAGCCACCATTTGATTATTGTTTAAACTATCACGAAGGAGTTTTGCTTTATTCACGCCGGTCTTACTACCTCCTCGCCAACCACCTCGGTGTTCTTTATGGCGCTTATCAACGCCTTTACCAGCCATACCAATGTATACGACTTCATCTCTGATAACCCAAGCATACACCTGACCTTTGGGGCTTTTAAACTCTGGCAAGTCAATAAGATAATTAACTTCATTATTTTCATCAATGTAAATCTTGCCAGCCTCACTAAATTCATATTCATTAATAAGTTTTAATTTAATATTCATTCCCTATAGTTGTTAGATTAGCCTTCAGCAAGTTTTTTTAGTTCTGGGTCGTTCTGTAGTTCTTCGGAGGCAAATTTAAGCGCAGGGCCGCTATGATTCACTGCCTCAAGCACTATTTCACGGTCAGCTTTTAGAGTGTCGGAGGCATATTGAAGCGCCCAGCCGATATTCTGAATAGCCTCAAGCACTATTTCACGGTCAGCCTTGTAAGTGTCATCAGCAAATTCAAGCGCAAAGCCGTTATTCTTCACAGCCTCAAGCACTATTTCACGGTCAGCCTTGAGAGCATCATCAGCAAGTCGAAGTGCAGCGCCATTTGACTTTACAGCCTCAAGCACTATTTCACGGTCAGCTTTTAGAGTACCTGAGGCAAATTCAAGCGCAAGGCCGTCAATCTTCACAGCCTCAAGCACAACTTCACTATCCGACTTGAGAGAGTCGGAGACATATTCAAGGTGAGAGCCGAAATGCTTGAGCGCTTCAAGCACAATTTCACGATCAGCTTTTAGGATGTCATTAGTAAATTTAAACGCCAAGTCGTTCCACCTAACAGCCTCAAGCATCTCTTCGCGGTCAGTAATTATTTTATTGTCTGGCATCAGTTTCTCCTAAAGGCTAGAATTTATTTTAAACCTAGTATAAACCCAGAGGGCAATTAAGTCCAAACTTCGTTTTTTGTGAGAGGGAGGTTAATTACTGACCAAGCTCCGCTGCCAGTTCTGCTTCAAAAGCCGCAAGTTCATCTTCAACATCTTGTCGAGATTTGTTTAGTTCTATTTTCTAGTTGTTCTTAATTTTAAGTTCTTTAATGGATAACTCTTATCATATGGAGTTACTATATCATATGTAAATTTACCATTACTCATATAGATTGCACCATCTGATACAACATCACTTTTATCAGCATCATGACCATCTAAGTAGATATCAACAAGACCGTCTTTGTTAAAGTCACCAAACTTAAAGTCGTTAACCCAACAGTTATGGCTTCCACCTTCATTTCTCATCCAGTCATTCTTGTTTGTGTTACCGGCACAAAACTCTTCGTGTAGTACTGTTCTGAATTGTCCGTTGCCAATATTTTCTTCAATGGTCATTCCAGCACCAGAATATAACATTCCAACATGGCTTCGAACAACATCTAAATCATCATCGCCATCTAAGTCAATAAGACCTATTGCGGGAGTTCCTTGGTAAGCAAAACCCGTAGTTTTTGTAAACATATCATCAAACTCAAAACCACGTTCATAGAAATTACCAGTTCCATCATTTAACAGAACACCATTAAACGCACTGTTACAACTATTCTTACTAGTACAACCTGCCATCTTATCATGAGTGTTCCATTCTTTAACCCAAGACATCTGCCTTCCACCCCATACTAAATCTAAGTCACCATCATTGTCAATATCACCAAGTTCACCTGAGTTGCCCCATTGGTCGCCACACTGACGAACTTTCATATGTCCATCACCTTGATTGATGTAGCAATATATAAAACCATTTTCTGTTCTCTTAGACTGACCTTTTGGCCATCCGTGCCATACAATACTTGTCACTACGATATCAATATCACCATCACCATCGATGTCACCAATTGATGAACCATGAGAAAAGTTAATCAAACCTTTACCTTCCTTAACACCATGACCTTTAGTGCCCCACTTACAATATGAACAATCCCATGTACCAGTTACGTGAGTAGCAGTTGACTCTAGCCAAGTTCCATCCGGTTGTGATAGAAAGAGTAAATCATTTTTTCCATTTTTAATTTTATTAATTGAAACGTTCTCAGTCTGAAAGATATCGACCACCCCATCACCATTAAAGTCTGCAACATGCAAATCAGTGCCGTCTGTCCCTTTCATTTCTATTGGATTGTTATCTATTAAGAAATCGTCAGTTACTTCAACAGCATTAAAAGTCTGCCCGAGTTTTGATACTTTGACCATACTAATTGAGCCTTCTTCACCAAAACACTGACCGATTGACGTATTACACTCTGGACTATCATGTGACCAATCAAAACCAGTTTGCATTGGGTTCGTTATAATGAAGAAGTCTTGAACTCCGTCATTATCGAAATCAGCAAAGTTCCAATGGGTTGTTGTCCATGATTTTTTTCTAAACTGTTGAGACCGTTTTACAAAATGTGGACTGTACATCAATTCATCTGGGAACCAGTTTCCTGTTGTGGTTGATTGCTGTACATCGGATGATAGCGATACTGTTCCAGATTTTGTTGTATTAATGGTAGTAACAGAATTATCAACAGACGAAGAACCGCCACAGTTGAATACAAAATAAGTACCGTCATCAGAAATACTCTTAACTGGATCACTGCCATCAGGACATGACCCCGCAAAGCTTTGTACTGATAAGAAGGATAATGCTAGAAGTAGGAGTAGTTTTTTCATATCAATTAATTAGTATTCAAGCGTAAAAATTGCACCTTCAAAAAGGTAATATGCCTTTCTAGAGTTTTCTTGGGTAACAAATGGATACAGTACTTTTCTGTCGTTACCATTTTTTCCGTTACAAGTAATTCTATGGACATAGACTTTATATTGATTTAACTCAACATGGGTTTCACTGAACAGCGAAAACTCTTTGTTCCCTAGAAATTCACTTGGGCTATACGAATTGTAAGTCATAGACTGACCCGCATAATTACAGGAATAAAAAACTCCTTCTGCCCAGCCTTTGAAAAACTCTTGGTACTTTCCAATTATATCTTCAGGCTTAGAGAACCATGTTTCACCAACATAACTTGATACCTTCCATTTTGTTGCAATAAAGTTTGCAAAAGATAAATTTGATAGGAAAGCTAAAATTAATATTAGGACTAGTTTTTTCATTTTAGGTGAGGTTTTTTTTTGGATACAAACTTACTTGGAAATTCTTCATAAAAGCTATTGGAATCTTTAAAATCTTCAAATAGCCATGAGTCCTGATAGCTGGCTGTATATAGAGACATATGCCATTTATGTTTCAGAAATTGATCCTTGATCATTTTTTTAGCCTTGCGTCTTAGGTCGCTGTGAACATAAATGATATAAGGGCATTCAGATCTCCATCGAAGCTTATATTCAAACAGGTCTATTGGTAACATGTAAGTTGATTGCTTGATAATATTGGGTTATTAAATGTTGATAAAGAACTGTAATCTGTAACTAAAAGTGTATCGCAGTAATGCTCAATTAAAAAAAGATACAGAAGTAAAAGGGAATAGAAAGATCGGGTCGTTACTTGATTTCCTATGAAGTAATTATACTTCAAGGAGGTGATTTTGTCAATAAATGATGCTGGAAGAACTATCTATTAGGGTTATCCCTAGGAAACCTAAAAAACTTGCCGAATGATTCATCTAGTTAACTTCTAATCAGTTAGTAAGGAATTTAAAAAATCGGGATCTACTCTCCGATATCTGTCCCAACTTCTGTCAATGAAACTAATTAATGATGGAGTAAAACTTTCTAATTTTTCGATAATCTCTGTGTTAATTTCCAGTTTTGCTCCATGTTCTTCAAGTTCGCAATCGTCATTTAGGATTGAGATTACAGCTTGATAATCGCCTTCTTCTGCCGCTGAAGAGAATTCCACTAAAGGAGGAAAACTAAATTCAAATAAAGCATCATAAGAGTTATTACCTAATGTTCTTTTGTCTCCCATCAATTTAACTAACAAATAATAAAGTGCTTGACCGCCTTCATCATGTATCGAAAAATCATCTAACTCCTCAAACTTATCATCTAAAAATTGATTATATTCAGTAAATATTTCTGATTTTTTTGCTTTCATATTTTCCTTTTCTTAAAAAACTATATTATTAATTACTAAAATTTACTAGTTCTTTTCCCAACCCTTTTTTATGTTGCTTTCAATCATCTGGTCTGATATTTCTTCAGCTGATTTTTGATCAGACGCCAAACGTACCTCTCTTTTTAGAGGGTCTTTTCTGCTAGGGCTGTAATCAGTCCAATGAACTACATAGGGTGCAAAATTAGAGGTTAATTGGTCCTTATTTGTCTTCCATAAGACTAACTTTCTAACTGCTAAGAGTCCTTTTGATTCTTTAGAGTAAACCTCCCTTCTTATAATTTCACTTTCTGGAAGCTCAATAACCTCAGCACTTGCCTCTGCATCAGTAATTACACATCTATCAGAAATCTGCTCAAGTCGAAGGTCTGTAGGATTGATGCTTTTATCTTCTCGGTATCTAACAAATACTGGGTGGATAATACTTGCTAAGGGGAGTTTTTGAAGTGCAGTCCACTCACTTTTAAAATCAAGAACCATCTTTCGAATAAGCGCCCCAGATGAATCTTCACTTTGAACGTCAGACATCTTCACTTCAACGATTACCTCTGGCTTTACAAATCGATACATAGCGCCATCACCACTTGTAAATCGCCAACTTGATGAGGCTTGCAAGGGTTCAATTTTTTCCAACATTGCCTTTCTGGATTTCGTATCGCCAAGGTTGCCGCATGACCCAAGGAGTTGGAATGTATTATCATTTCGCATGAGAGCCAATATAACTGATCTAACTTGAGTCTCATCATCACTCTTCTCTGTATAACCAATAATGACAGCATCGACTGTAAAAGAAGGCTTTACTTTATAAATTCGACCATTGTTCTGGCGAATAATGAGCCCTTCAGCATTGCCCTCTTCGACCCAGCTATCGTAAAAGCCTTTTGCATCTTCTGGGGTATTAGCGACCTCTGTTTTGACACACTTAACTCTTTTTCCCTTTTCAAATATTCGTTGCATCATCTCCAGCCGGTCTGCATATTCAGCTAAAGGCATAACAGACTTTGAATCGCCTCCCAAAAGTACATCAAAGACTGCAAACCCGAGCTTATTAACCTCAGCCTTTGGACCACCACCAAGGGCGCTTGCTAGATCGCTAACTCTCGGCCTAGTATCTTTAGTAGCAACATATAACTCACCAGCAAATATGGACTGCCCCTGAAACTGGCTCATTTGAGCTTTCACTTCATCAAGAAGCGGTATATCTCCAAAAATCACCTTACCCGAGGTGTTAGATAAAGCCACCTCACCATTGTCAATAATTAAGAACCAGAGCTCACCATCAATTTTAGGAGAAATATACATCTCTCCAAAAGCTATATCGGAACTAATATCATCGACCAGTAAAGACCTATAACCTGCTACTACAGACTTCCGATAACCTAACAGCTTGGAGAGAACTTCTTTATCTGAAATTCCATCATTTTGAATCATTTGACCCGTGCCAAGTGGCTTTGGTTTTTTTAAATTAAAAATACTCATTTTTTAGCCTGTGCTTTAACTTTTTTAAGCTCCATGTTGCTGAGATGAAGCAGGAGTTGATATTTTTTTCCATCTACCCTACCCTCAAGAAATCCTCTGTAAGGCATACCATTGGCTTGAAAGATTAAAGGATCTTTACCAGTTTGACCAGCGCCAATCAAAACCATTACAGACTCATCGTGCAGCTCTTTTGCCATTTCGTAAAGATAATCATATGTGAGGCCATCAACATGCCTCACTTGAATCGTTCTTTTAAATGCAAAATTAACAGCTGCTGAAGCCTTAGGCATCTTTTTTCCAGTCCATCGAACAGGCAGCTCATCATCGACATTTGCAGGAATATTTTCAGGGTCTCTCCTTTCTTTTTCTTCGCCATTTGGCGAAATAATTACCTCAACAGTTTTGGGGGGTGCGTATAAAATTTCACCTTGACTTCCAAGATAGACAACGTCTGTTCCTGATATAAATTGCCCAATCTTTTCTAAATCAATTTCAGGGTCACCCTCGATGAGATGGGAGGCATAATTGTCTCCATACTGCTCAGTAAGATTATGATTAAGATTAGCCGCAGTTGCCGATAAGTAGCGTCTAAAATTTAATGCCTTTTCAGGAACACCCATCTCAAAGGGCTTGTCATACTTAAGTGAATCAATAGCAATCGTTGCGTCTCTACTATCTTTATTCATTAAATGAATTCTTCTCATAACTCGCCCTTAAAACATTTCAAAATCAAGATCATCATCGTCCTCAGAATCCTCCTCAAAGGACTCCACAGCAATTTGCTCAAGGTCCATCCACTGAGGCTCAACTGGATTTCCTATTAAAAGAAAATAACCTTCTTTATTAAGGAGAAGATAAGCTGTCTCAGCATGATAATCTGCTCGATAATTAAAAGGAAAATTTAAAACTTTACCAGACTCTAGGGCTGATTGAATCGACTCATGAACTTCCTCTGGCTCTAACTGGTAAATTGAGTCTACTGAGAGATCTAAGAGTGACTCTACACCTGAAACCTCCACATCTTGTTCAACGCCTAGAGTTGCTGGAGCCTTCTCAAGAACATTCCCCTTAAAGTCCATCCCTACCAATTCATTATTTGGAATCCAATTAGTATCGTCATCAAAATAACCCTGGGATGTCATGCCTGACATTATTAGAGTTGAACCATCATCACTCAATTCACAGCGCTGACAAGTCTCTCCTAATGGGTCAAGAAAAATTCGTTTTCTTGAGCCATAAAGCTTTGAGCGATTGATTTTAGTGTGCTCAAAAATACCAGTTTTACCTTCAAGTTTTATAATGATTGGCTTGGCCATAAAAATTCACTTAATAACAAATATATATAGCATAATGATACATACTATCTAATAAAATTTAGATAAGAGTAGTTTTATGATTAATAATTTAGGAGAAATTTAATGACATTTAAAGTAAATAAGATGGGCAAATTAGCGGATCAACTTGAAGAACGAGCTTACGAATGGGTCCTTTACGAAATTCAACAAACATATAATAATGTTGAAACTGAAGAGGACCTAACTGAGGATCAATTAAATGAAATAGAGAAGTACCTCGATTCAGAGGGTGAAATGGGAGAATTTGGCCCGGTATTTATAGAAGGTTATTGTGCTATGGCATTACGAGGCATCGTAGATAGAAATCATGAAGAAGATGACGGGATTTAATAATTTTCACTACTAATTTAAAAGGCTTTGAAGATGTTGCAAGAATTATTGGAACAAGAGCCTTTTAACTTATAGATGGATTTTTAATGTCAAAATACACTCTCAAAGAGCGCGCGCGCTATTTTTTTGATAGCACTCTCTCATCGGGTCCCCTGGGTTTGTTGGTTTGGCTTGGTCTGCTTGCAATTATAGTTATCATATTGGTTTCAAGTTTCGTTTGGTTTGTTGGCGCCTCCCCTAAGGATTCAATCATCGAGCAAGCTTGGTTCTATCTACTAACTAGCTTAGGTGCATTTTGGAATGCTGAAGGTGGAACTTGGTTGTTCCGCCTCTCATCACTGGTAATTGTTTTCACCGCGATATTTGTAATTGGAACTTTAATAAGCATCCTAACATCGGCCTTTAGTTACAAAGTTGATCAACTAAAAAAAGGTCGATCACGTGTTATTGAGTCTGAACATAGTTTAATTCTTGGCTGGGGTGAAGAAACCCTTATCCTAATTAATGAGCTAGTAACTGCAAATGAAAACCACCCTAACTCCTGCATTACTATTCTGGCCAAAGAAGACAAAACATTAATGGAAGGCAGAATCCGTGATTATGTAGGTCCTCACAAACAAACTCGAATTGTATGCAGAAATGGAAACCCTTCGTCCATATTAGATTTAGAGCTTGTTAGTATTAATACCGCAAAATCGATTATGATTTTAGGGTCTCTCAATGACAAATCTGATTTGTCAATATTAAAAACAATACTCTCCATTATTAATAATCCAAATCGTCGTAAGGAGCCTTATCATATAGTTACGGCAATTAATAGTCTAAAAGTTTTAGAGAGTATTAAAATGATTTCAAAAGATGAAATTGAAGTTATCCATAAGGGAGAATTTGTCACAAAAATAGAAGCTCAAACCTTACTTCAAGCAGGGCTCTCATTAGTAATTACTGATCTTTTAGATTTCAAGGGTGATGAGATCTACTTTAAGAATGAGCCTAAATTGATAGGCAAGTCTTATAAGGAGGCTAGTCATTCCTACAACACATCAATAGTTATTGGCTTCCATAAATCAAATAACGAGATTCTTTTAAATCCTGCATCAAACACCATGTTAGAAGAAGGTGATCAAATTATTGCTATTTCAAACGATGATGATACTATTGAGATTTTAGAGCAATCTGCACCTTTAGTTAACAACAATGCTATCAACCTTCACAACTTCATTCCGCCAAAAGCTAAAAATATATTAATACTTGGTTGGAATCTACATACAATCAAGCTTATTAATCATATCTACAACAATACCCCTAAAAACTCGCATGTGATTATTGCTGCAACTTGTAATAGCTCAAAAATAGAAGTTGAAAAATACGTCTCAAGTGACAATTTGACACTTGAACATATTGAGGCTGATCCGTCAGAACGCGCTAATTTAGAAAACTTATCTTTTGATGGTGTTGACCATGTCGTTATTCTGCCTTCTTATGAAAATGAGTTAAGCGGAACAACTCAATCTATGCATCAATTAGATGCCAACACATTAGTAACCCTATTAAATGTTCGCGAAATTAGAGATAATAATAATTATCAACTAACTATAACGAGTGAGCTCATGGATATTGAGAGTCGTTCGTTGGTTGAAACGAAGGATAATGATGATTTCGTTGTTAGTGACCATTTGATAAGTCTGGCCATAGCTCAAATAGCTGAAAATAAGTCACTTAGTCCAATCTTTAACAGCATTTTTGATCCTGATGATAATGAGATTTATTTAAAGCCTATAACAAACTATATAAACATTGGGGAGCCTGTTAACTTTTTTACAATTGTTGAAGCCGCTCTTCTTCAAAATGAAACAGCACTTGGTTACAGATACAAATTAGCAGACAACCCTATATTTAACGGCAAAGAACATTATGATATTATTATTAACCCAAACAAAAAAGATTTGGTCAATTTTAAACCTAATGACAGGATTATTGTTCTTGCAGATGATGATGAGAGGTCTAAATAGTCAATTCTCCCCCCAAGCAAAACAGTGATGCCCGATATGACTAGGCTCCTTTAGCCTTGTTGTCCTTCCCACCAACTAATAAGACTAGAGAATCCTACCTGCATAACTGACCAATCCTCCAAGACCTCAGTCTTAAAATGTTCAATTTCATTAATCTGTTCACGAGTCAGTTCAGTTACTTCATCAACACCATAATACCGAGTTACAGTTGCCTCTACATCGCAAAACCTACACCCGAAACAAGTTCATTATGTAATTCAATTCCAACAATATCATAACGGTCACCATCTTTTGGAATGGATTTCTTATATCCAGCAGCATCAATACGATCATTTTCTGCTTTAGTGAGCCATACTAGTTCTACATTTTTCAACATAAACTTTCTAACATCATCCAGTGTATAACATTTGACTATCATTTGCTCACTTATTACTTTAACTGGAGTGCGGTGCTCAAGTATCTTGCCAAGTATTTTTTTTGGCTTTACACCATTCTCTATCGCTTCAGCAATACCTGTTGACACAATCTGCTTACCACGCTTTGTGGTGCGTTCACTAGTGCCGTTTCTAACGTTATTAATATAGTTTTGATAAACTATGGTCATTTCCCTTAATGCACCATTGTGTGTTTTTTTATATTTAGAATCTTCACGTAGATCTTCTAGTAGGGCTAAAATAAATTCATCAACAAGATCAATCTCAGGTAAATCGCATTGTACTTTGTCACCAGTTTTATCAATAAGTGTTTGCGCAAGTACCGTCTCATTAGGAAGTAAAAAACGCAATGCTCTCCATGCTTGAACATTTGTATTTGTCAAAGCACCAAGTTTGTTAATTTCAAGTAGCTTGTTAACAGATTGCATTGTTGATATTTCTCATATTAATTCTCTTGTGCCAAATTTAAGATTTTTTAGTTCCATTTCTACCTTATCAATAGGGTTTTTGTTTCTATTTATTCTCTAATAGTATAACTCTATTGTTGAGACTGAAACATCAGATGTGAAATTACGCGCATTACAATAATATTCCGC
>ENA-ORXF01001537-ORXF01001537.1-marine-metagenome-genome-assembly--contig:-NODE-1537-length-14796-cov-8.069094_pt1 | contig 14796 bp, 9 predicted proteins | sample MGYA00237864_ERZ511476 | MGnify/ENA primary metagenome ERZ511476 (study PRJEB26306, sample SAMN06343908) | marine metagenome | isolation source: coastal waters | place: Atlantic Ocean: West Antarctic... | reverse complement strand
ATTGGTGTTACTGGCACCAGTGCTACTGGATCAGTTGGTTCTGTAACTGTTACAGGTATAGCTAATGTTTCTGTTACAGGCGTTGCAGGCACAACATCTTTAGGTAGTTTCTTTACCACGAATACTATGGTAACTATGACAAGTGCCATTGGTTCGGTTACAATAACAGGTCACGCAAATGTGCCTGTTGAAATGACATCAATGACAGGTTTTATAGGATCTTTAAGATCTACTTGGGGAGAGGTTGTGCCATCGCAAGTTACAAGTTATACTACAATCACACCATCTCAAACTCCAGGCTGGGAAACTATAGAATACGCTACAATAGGAGCATAGGAATATAAAATGGCTAGTACATACGTTAATAACCTCAGATTAGAAGAAATAGGTTCAGGCGAACAATCTGGTACATGGGGTGATACAACAAATACAAATTTAGAATTAATAGGCCAAGCGGTTGCCTGGGGAACCAGAGCAATTGCAAATGCCTCGACAGATAACATTACAATTGCGGACGGTGCAGCAGATGCGGACAGGTGCCTTGGGTTAAAACTCACAGGTGGCGGTCAAGCGTGTACGGTCACACTTCTGCCAAACACAAGTTCCAAAACTTGGTTTATGTATAACGCAACCAGTTACGACTTGACCTTTACTTGCGGAAGCGGCGCAAATGTTATTATTCCTGCTGGTCATACTAAAGTTATTGCAACAGACGGACTGGGTTCAGGTGGCGTGGTTCATGATTTACTTACAGATTTAAATGTTGCGTCAAATCTTTTTGTTAAGAACCCTGGAACTGGTGACAATAGCACTGCAAATATATACTTGCAAACGGCTGAAGCAGATATTGCGGCTAACGATGTAATCGGAAAAATAAACTTCCAGGCTCCTAATGAGGGTACAGGCACAGATGCTATTCTTGTTTCTGCGGCTATACAGGCAATATCCGAGGGTGACTTTAGTTCCACAAGTAACGCCACTAGTTTAAACTTTATGACTGGTGCATCTGAGGCGGCAACTACAAAAATGACGCTATCTTCTGGCGGTAACTTAACTGTCACAGGCGATGTTAATGTTGGAGCAAACCTTGACGTAACTGGCAACGCAGTCATTGATGGCACTGCCCTTGTAACAGACGTCCTGACCACCACGGCTGCGACTGTGTTTAATGGTGGCTTTGCTGCTAACCAAGAATCTACTATTATTGCTGCTGATGGTGCGGCTGACAATGCTTTTGCTCTTATAGTTAAAAACCAAGAAGCAACTGATGGTCGTTCGCAAGGTGTTAGAATTGATGCAGGGTCTAATGCCTCAGACGCTGCTTTAGTTATAAATGACCATGATGCTTCTACCAGTCTTTTTAGAGTAAAAGGTTCTGGAGTAGTTGAGTTTGTAGATGGCACAGCCTCTCTCCCTTCAATTACAAACTTTGGTGACCTCAACACAGGCATGTTCTTCCCAGCAGCAGACACGATTGCGTTTGCTGAAGGTGGTGCGGAGGCAGTAAGAATTACAAGTGATGGGCAAGTTTTAATTGGGGCCACGGCAAGTCAGTCTGTGACCTTAAGTAATGGCAATGCTCTTCAAATTCAAGGTCTTAGTTCTAACACTTCTGGCATAAGTACGACACGGCATTCTAATGATTCTGGTGGGCCGTATTTTAATTTTGGTAAAAGCAGAGGCACTGCTGATGGTGCAGTTACCGTTGTGCAAGCTAATGATATTCTTGGGCAAATTTTCTTTTCTGGCGCAGATGGCACTGATATTTTAACACCCGCTGCATCTATACAAGCATTTGTAGATGGAACTCCTAGCGGTAATGATATGCCAGGACGACTTGTTTTTAGTACAACTGCTGATGGTGCTGATGCTGCAACAGAACGATTCCGCATTTCCTCAGACGGCTCACTATCCACCTTAACACTAGGTACATCTAATGTCCGATTCGGTGTCAACGCAGGTAACTCAATAGCATCTGGTGGTAATTACAACGTGTTTTTGGGGGACGAAGCAGGTACTGCTAATACGATTGGGGATGAGAACGTTGCAGTTGGTTACAATGCTTTAGCTGCTAATATTTCGGGAGATAGGTCAACTGCTGTAGGTTATCAAGCCTTAGTGGCACAGAAAAACGCAGATAACAGTACGTATGATGCAAACAATACTGCCATAGGTTTTAATGCAATGGTGGCCATGACTTCAGGATTAAGAAACGTCGCTATTGGTTCTGGGGCTTTAGATTTAGAAGATACAGGTAGCAGAAGTGTCGCTATTGGTTTTAGTGCTTTAAGTGATCAAAACGCAGATACTTCAAATTATAACGTAGCAGTTGGATATGATGCGGGCGCGAAAGTATCGCTGGGCGTTCAAAACACAATCGTGGGTGCGCAAGCAGGAGATTTACTGGATGAAGCAGATAGAAATGTAGTAATAGGGTATCAAGCATTAACTGCCGACCACAAAGGTGATAGAACTGTTGCTATAGGTGCTTTTGCGTTAGCTGGACAAGATTTTACTTCAGTTACCTCCACTAATAATGTTGCAGTGGGATACGAAGCTGGTGGAGGCTTAACGACTGGTGCTTCAAGTACTATTATAGGGTCAAATGCTGGGGTATATATTTCAACAGCAGATAACAGCACATTTATGGGTTTTAAAGCTGGACAAGGTGTTGCGGCAGGTACAGGTGCTGGCGTACTTACAGGTGATAATAATGTTGCAATAGGTAAAAATGCAGGGCTATTGCTTCAAGGAGCTGCTACTAATAACACATTCGTAGGTACTGAAGCTGGTGATAGTATAACAACTGTGGCTGGTAATACGGCTGTGGGTTATCAATCACTGAGTGCAGCAGCTGGAGCCTCCAATACTGCGGTAGGTATTCAAGCAGGTCTACTTGTTACTGGTTCAGAAAATGTTCTTATAGGAAATGTTGCTGGCACTAATTTTACAGATGCAGATCAAAATGTTGCCATAGGTTCAGGCGCATTATTAAACGATGTAAAAGGAGATGGGTCTGTTGCGGTTGGTACATCTGCCTTACAAAGTCAGGCTTTTTCTTCTGTTACTACGACAGGAAATACTGCTTTAGGACATAAAGCAGGAAAATTTATATCGGATGGGCAGAGCAATACATTCATAGGTTTTGAAGCTGGGGAAGGTGTTTCTGGTACTGGAACAGCAGGCGATTTAAATACTTGTGTCGGAAAAGCTGCTGGTGCTATTATTCAAGGTGCAGGACATGAAAACACTTGTTTAGGCGCAAGTACTGGTGCTAGTCTTACAACAGGTTCTAACAATGTTTACATTGGCTCGTCCTCCAGAGGCTCTGCCGCTGATATAATTGCTGAGTTTGTTATAGGTTACAATCAAGTCGGAAGAGGGGCTGGTACTGTAGCTTTTGGTAACTCAGGTGCATTTTCTTCTATTACTGTAGGACAAACTTCAATAGCAGGTTCTTCTGATGAGCGTTTAAAAAATAATATTACATCATCAACAGCAGGACTTTCGTTTATTAAGGATTTAAGACCAGTCACTTATGAGTGGAAAAATAAAGGTGATATACCTAGTGTTTCAGACGGATATGTAGAGGGTTCAACAGAAAAATATAATAATACTAATAAAGTATTTCACGGCTTTGTAGCACAAGAAGTTAAAACAGTTATTGATAATCATTCTGAAATAAAATCAGGGCATAGTTTGTGGAAAGAAGGCCCAGACACTATTCAAGAACTAGCTCCCTCTGCATTAATGCCAATGCTAACCAAAGCAGTACAAGAACTATCAACAGCATTAGACGCAGCACTAGCTCGCATAGCAACACTAGAAGGATAAACAAAATGGCAATAACATTTACATGGTCAGTTAACGATATGCACAAAGTTACTGCAACAGGAGCTGTTTATAAAGTTGAGTGGAACTGTAGTGGTACAGACGCAGACACAAGTGTATCTCACAGTAGATCAGGGTCATACCTACATATGGGTTCAGTCACCGCTGATGAAGTTATAGGTCAAGATAAAGATGGCGAAGATATCATTGGGTCAGTAACACGGATTGTTCCTGTTACACCAGATCACACCGCAGCAGGATTTATTGCCTACGCCAGCTTAACAGAGGCAAATGCTTTAGGTTGGGTAAAAGCAGGTGGCGTTCAAGCATACAACGAGGATCTTATAACCTCCGCTATAACTGCTAAAATAGCAGGAGCAGGAAATTCAACAGGAATGCCTTGGGCATAACACCATAAAATAGGGAGAAAATTATGGCTAAAAAAGAAAAAGTTAAGGAAAATGTAATTAATATTGACGGGCAAGATTTTACAGAGAAATCTTTATCTCAATCGTCCAAATATTTAATTGCTCAAATTAAAGATTTAGAGGCGCAACAAAGCAACCTTCAATTCCAAATGGATCAAAAGTTAGCGGCTCTTAGTGTTATGAGGGCTAAACTTGCTGAATCTTTAAAGCCTGAAGAAATGAAAGAAGACACTCAAGAAGTAGGATGAAATGCCACTTACAAAACTGCAATTCCGCCCTGGCGTTAATCGAGAAACCACTTCATATACAAACGAAGGTGGTTGGTTCGATGGGGACAAAGTAAGATTTAGATTTGGTCTTCCAGAAAAAATTGGAGGTTGGGTCAAACAAACCACTAATGCTTTTCTGGGGACAGCAAGAGCCTTAAAACCTTGGGTTGCGTTAGATGGAACAAGTTTTATTGGTGTTGGAACTAATCTTAAATATTACATCAATGAAGGCGGTGGATATAACGATATTACACCAATAAGGTTAACAACCTCCGCAGGAGACGTTACCTTTGCAACTAAAGCTAATACGTTAAGTGCATCAATTACGGTTGATGACACTACCTTACCATTAACAAGTTCTACTGGATTTCCAGTTTCTGGTAGAGTTAAAATTGACAATGAAATTATAGTTTATACAGGTGTATCAGGTAATAACCTAACAGGGTGTGTGAGAGCACAAAACAGTACAACTGTAGCTGCACATAATTCTGGGGCCGCTGTTGCCTGTGCTACCTTAACTGTTACTGACTCTGGTCATGGTGCAAACGTAAATGACTTTGTGACGTTTTCTGGTGCTGCAACATTAGGTGGGCTGATTATTGCCAATGTTTTAAACCAAGAATATGAAATCATAAACATTGTTGATTCTAATAAATACTTGGTTGAAGCCAGAACAGTATCAACTATTGCAAGTATTACTACAACTGACGGATTAGACCCCACACCTGTATTTTGTAATACAAGTGATACTGGTACTGGGGGTTCTTCTGTTGTTGGAGCATATCAAGTTGTAACTGGTCTTGATACCGTTGTTTCTGGAACTGGTTGGGGTGCAGGGTTATGGGGAGCAGATGGATGGGGATCAGCTTCTAATCTAACAGATGTAGGTTCTACGTTAAGAATATGGAGCCATGATAATTTTGGTGAAGACTTACTTATTAATGTTCGTGATGGCGGTATTTTTTATTGGGATCGTTCAGCTACAGATGCAATGACTACACCAGCTGTGGCTCTTGGTGATATAGCTGGAGCTAATGCAGCCCCTACTGTAGCAAAAATAGTAAAAGTATCGGATCGAGACAGGCATGTTATTGTTTTTGGGTGTGATCCAAGTTCAAGTTTAGTCCAAGATCCACTTCTTATTCGGTTCTCGTCTATTGAATCTGTAACTGATTGGCTTCCTACAGCGATTAATGACGCTGGATCCTTGAAGCTTGGAACTGGATCAGAAATAGTATCTGCCTTAGAAACAAGACAACAGATCCTTGTGTTTACGGATGTTTCTTTACATGCAATGCAATATCTAGGGCCACCCTTTACTTTTGGTATAAATTTAATTTCTCAAAACATCACAATTATGGGGCCATTATCTGCTATTGCAGTAGACGATAGCGTTTTTTGGATGGGTGCCGAAGAGTTCTATGTTTATAATGGCTCTGTTCAAAGACTTCCTTGCACTGTTAGGGACTACATTTTTAATGACTTTAATTCGTCGCAAGCAGAAAAAGTTACTGCGGGAATAAATTCTTCGTATGGAGAAGTATGGTGGTTTTATCCTTCTGGAACTTCAAACGAAGTAGATAGTTACGTTGTTTACAACTATCAACAGCAAATATGGTATTATGGTAAGTTAACTAGAACTGCTTGGGTTGATAGGGGCATTAACAGTTTTCCAATAGCAGCGGGCACAGATCACTACTTGTATAACCACGAGTTAGGTTTAGACGACGGTAGCACTGAGCCTGTTTCTTCTATATCCAGCTTTATTGAGTCAAGCCAACTTGATATAGGTGAGGGTGATAGGTTTAGCTTTATTAGTAAGCTTATTCCAGATCTTACCTTTAGAGACTCAACAGCGACTTCCCCTACTGCAACCTTTACTCTTGAAACACGGAACTTCCCTGGTGGTGCATATCTACAGAGTAATGACAGTTCTGTGGTACAAAAGTCAGCGGCAACTGCGACGGTTGTTGAACAGTTCACAGATCAAGTAAATCTTAGGCTAAGAGGTCGTTCATTCGCAGTTAAAATTGCGTCTGGTGGGGCTGGGGTTACATGGAGACTTGGATCTCCTAGAGTAGAAATAAGACCAGATGGACGAAGGTAATGTCTAGAAAACTTGTTCTCCCCTTCTTCCCTGTAGCTCCTCAAGAATATAATCCTAACTTCATGAGTGAAGTTATTCGTTCTTTTTCAGTCTTCTTGGATCAATATCAAAACCCCGGAGATGGTAGAAACACTACATTAACGCTAACTAATATACAAACGGATGACTCAGGACTTGGTGCTGGAGAAATATTTGATCACGGAGGTGTATTAAGAGTACCTTTGGATTACAGTCCTTTTGTTCGAGGGTCAGAAGCAACGGGGTCAGTAGGCTCTGTAACGGTAACAATAGGATAAGGTTCATGCTCTTTATATTTAAAAAAACATCTGCTATGGTAGATTATAAGCTAAAAGGAATTTTGTAATGTTTGGTTTACCCGCTCTTTTTGCATTTTTAGGTGGAACAGGGACTCTTGCTGCGGCTCTGCCAGGTATGGCTACTGTTGGGATGGGGATATCCGCTATTGGCAATGCAGCTGGTGGAGGAGGTGGAGGCAATGCCGAAAATCCGTTTCCTAAAGGAGAACGGTTGCCAGATTATGTCCCTAAAAAGTTTAAAATATTAGTAGATCCATACACTGGAGAGTATTACGACTCCATAGAATCAAGAGACAAGGCTATTGCTGAAAGCAGAAGAAGAATGGGCGTAATGGCGGCGGCTCAAGGTGGATATATACAAGGATACAATACAGGTGGTTTTATTGAGGGGCCAGGCACAGGAACTTCTGATAGTATTCCTGCTTCTATTTATCAAGGTGGCGTTCCAGTTCAGGAAGCACGGCTCTCGGACGGAGAGTTTGTTATGACTAGAAAAGCTGTTGATAACAGCGGTGGTGCACCAGCTATGTACGCAAGAATGAAACAATTTGAAAATGGAGGGCCATCATAATGGTTGAATCAAGCAGTACAAGTGTTAATGTCCTTCCAGAGTACCAAGAAACATATTTAAAGGATCTGTTATCAAACGCCTCTACTTTAGGTGGTTCTGGTATGTATATCCCAGAGTACCAAACAGCGGGCATGACTGGTGGTCAGCAAGCCGCCCTTAATTTAGGCTACGGTGGCGTTGGATCTTACCTTCCGATGATGCAGGCTGGGGCAAATACTCTTGGTCAAGGTATCGGTGGATACCAACAAGGTATGAATTATGCTACATCTGGGGTTCCTTTGTTTCAAGGCGGAGCGCAAGGCTATCAAAGTGTAATGCAAAATGCACCTGGTATGGCTGGATCAGCGGCTAATTTAGGTAATATGTATGGTGCACAAGGTGCTGGGTACGGATCTCAGGGTGCTGGATATGGTGCACAAGGTGCTGGTTTTGGTGCACAAAGCATTGGCACAGGAGCACAATCAGCACAAAATATAATGAACGCTACTGCGGCGGCAATGCCATATCAAGGTTTAGCGTCTAATACAATTGCTGGATCAACCCAAGGTTATAATCCGCAATCTTATCAAAGTTATATGGATCCATATACTGATTCTGTTGTTAGACAGGCAGAAGATGATGCCTATAGAAACTATGATCGGCAAGCTGGACAGATTACAGCAAGAGCCGTCGGTTCTGGTGCATTTGGCGGGGACAGAGAAGCCATAGCTCGACAAGAGTTAGGCAGAAACACTACGGATCAGTTGGCTCGAACAACAGGTCAACTAAGATCTCAAGGTTATCAACAGGCACAGAACCAAGCGCAAAATGCTTTTCAAAACCAGCAAGCAAGACAGCAGCAAGCGGGTCAATTGTTTGGTCAATTAGGAACTTCGTTTGGTCAACTAGGCCAGCAAGGTGCACAAGCAGCGGGTCAAATGGGACTTGCGGGTCTTGGACAAGGAATTAAAGGCGCACAGTTAGGGCTTCAAGGTTCACAGCTAGGACTTCAAGGATCTCAACTAGGGGCACAAACCGCTGGTCAAGGCGGCAAGTTAAATCTACAAGGACAACAATTAGCTTCTGGAGCGGCAGGCGGTCTTGGAAGTTTAGGTGGTCAATATACTGCTCTTGGTGGTCAGATGGGTAATTTATCTCAAGGACTTGCGAACGCTGGGCGGTTCCAAGGACAGATGGGACAAGATTTACAAGCGGCTCAAGGACAAGACATGAACACGCTTATGGGTCTTGGTGGTTTTGAGCAGAGGTACAACCAAGCAGGGTTGGACGCACAAAGACAAACTACGATGGATCGTCAGATGCAACCTTACCAACAGATGGCCTTCTTATCTGATATCTTTAGAGGTGTGCCATCTACAGCAAGTACCTATGGCAGTTCTTACACTCCACCTCCAAGCTTCTTATCTCAACTTGGTGGTTTAGGAATGGGAATGGCTGGTCTATATAATAGTGGCATGTTCGGAGGAAAATAAACATGAATGTAATGAGCCGAAAGATGTTTAATAAATCAAGACCTGCTCGCGATGCGTTAAACAAAGCTGGCGGAATCATGGACAGCTCACCAGAACTTATGCAAGAGGTTCAAGGTTATCCCGTTCAGGGAGTGCAGAACTTTGCTAATGGTTCAAATGTTAGGATACCTGGCCAAACTGATAAAATAGTAAGACTGTCAAGGGATCCAATGGGGGTTAATAGGCTTGGTGGGTATCCATATTATGGAGGTAAAAATACACGGTTTTTTAACAAATCAAAGTATGACCCTGAGTATGCAAGAAAGTTGGCGGAGTCGGGGGCTTTTGGAGAGGGCGGTAGAAAATTCATAGATCAAGCGGCTGGGGGCATTGCTAGTATTACCAATGCGGCTAGCGGTGTCGTAAATGATGTTTTAGGTGGTGCTCAATCTGTACTTGGCTTTGACGATGCTGCCATTAGAAGCGAACAAAGGTCTGATGACTATTATGATCAGGCAAAAAGAATGTTAATGGGCGAGGGACTTTCGTTGTCACAGAACCCCGACAACTCATTAATATCTGGAATTAAAAATGACTCTGACAGTATCAAGGAAATGAGTTTTATTACACAACCTTTTGGTGACTATTCTTCGCCAGAAGAGTTAGCTGGGGCATACCCAGAGATAGATGTTAGTATTCCAGCGGGTAGTTTAACTAGTAATGATGAAGCTAGGTTGCAAGATAGAGAAGCGGCTCTTTACGGTCCAACTAGCGGTATGAATGATTATTTAGCAAGAATTCAAGAAGACACAGATAAAGAAAAATTTGAAAGATTAAGAAGAACCGCAGCCCCTGCAACTAAGGAAGCAATTGCTAGAGAAGAAGCAAAATTAAAGAAAATAAAAGATGATGAAACTGCTTTTGCAAACGATTTAACAGCCTTTGGAGGATCGGGATCCCCAATATCAAGTGCAGAAGAAATTAAAAAACAAGTTCAAAGCACTGTGATTAATGGCTCTCCTCAAGAAAAACAAAAAGATCTAAAACAATTAATGGCAGAGTTTACGGACAATGCGCCTAAGTATGAAGGTATGAACAAAGGTCTTGCTATAGCTAAAATTGGATTTGCAATAGCAGCTGGGCAAAGCCCTAACGCTATGACAAATATAGCAAGAGGTTTGTCTCAAGGTGCAGATGAGTTTATTAAGGATAAAGCCAATAGAGATGCGTTTGACCGTCAATTAAAACTTACGGCATTGCAATACGGTCTTGGAGAACAAAGTAAAATCGACACACAACGTCGAGCAGATGACAGAAAATTCTTTGATTTTGTTGCTACAGAAGATGGTAGCTTTAAAGGTGTGCCTTTCAAAAAACGTCAAAATATTAGGGTGTCAATGACAGATATTATAGCAAACGGAGGGAAACTTCCTGCTGAGTTACAAAATCAAGAACTTTATCTTTCAGGTGTAGAGGCTGTTAATGAAAGGTCAAAATTAGTCCTTGAAGCGGCAGACAACCTTAGAAAAGAAAGAATAATTAAAGACCCAGCCGCTCAAAAATATAAAGGCGACTACACTACAGCATCATCAAACTTTAAAAGTGCTGAAAGAGGCGTTAATTATTTAGAGACAGCACTTATTGGAACTGCTGAGGACAAAGTGACTGGTGGTACAGCTGCTTTAAAAGACTTGTTAAGAAAAGGCGGATCGTTATTTGGAATTAAAGTAGGAAAAGAATATAAAACATTAGATGAAGCTAAAACAGCCATGTCTATTGCTTTACAACCTTTAATTAAAGTAACATTAGGCGAGACTCAATCAGCTAACTCAATTTCTAATCGGGATGTTGAGTTTTTAATAAAAGCTGTTTACGGTGATGACGCTCTGTCTAAAAACAGTTTTTCTTTAGCTACTGCGGATTCAGGTCAAATGATTATTAGGTTAAAAGGAGCAATTAAGGCAATGAGAGCTGCTCAAGCAAAAGATCTAAATACAATGAAAACAATTGAAGATCAGTTAGTAAGCCGAATATTACCGGGACAAGGCGAAGGATCGGGAATGACACTTATCAGAGCATCGCAGAGAGACGTAGAACCTTTCTTACCAGGTGGTGAGCGTACTGCAAAAGGATCGGGATTAGTACCTGCGGAAGAACCAAACACTTTCAATATAGTATTTAATTAAGAGGTTTTAAGTGGGACAAATAACTATAAACACTCCAGAAGGCCCTATTAAAGTTAATATTGAAGGTGATACTCCAACTGAACGAGAAACTCAGGCAATTTTACAATCTCTAACTCCTAAAAGAGAAGAGTTTGATATTATGAGTGCTTCTAAAGAAGAAATAGCTGGGTATGCTCGACGTCAAAGAGAAATGGGCATAGATCCCTTGACTGGCGAACAAATATCTGAAGAAGAATTTTTTCGTACTTATAAAGCACCTGGTGTTGATTATGGGACAGGAGTTTCAAGTAACAATGCTTTCTCACGTTATATGTTTGGTCGAGCCGACACAGAGGGCGATAAAAAACTTTACTTAAATCAATCTCTTGGTGAAGACGGATACTATCAGGACGCTCTTGGACGTTTTATTGCTAATCAAAAAGGCCGAGAAACAATGGGTCTTGGTGAAGGAGACGACATTGCGTTGGACGAAGAAGGTCTTTCTTGGGACGATGTAAAAGACTTTGCTGGCGAGTCTGGAACAGAAATAGCTGCGGGCACGGGTGCCGCTTTAATTCTTTCTGGGTACGGTGCTCCAGTTGGTATCGTTCTTTCATCTTTAGCCGCTGGCGGAGCAAAGATACTTGACGAAAAAATAGATGAAGCTCAAGGTATTCAATCACAAACAGATGACGAAGTACTTAAAGATGCAAAGTTTTCAGCTGGAACGTGGGCTGTAGGAGATGCCGCTGGACGTGTCTTATCAAAATTTATTGGCAGAATTATTAAAGGGCCAGGTGGAAAAGCAAATGAAGCCACAAGAAAAGCATATCGAGATGCAATAGAAAAAGGTTACGCTCCTACAATTGCGGGCATAGATCCAACCTTCAGACCTATCTTGGGCCGTTTACAAGCTGTTTATGAAGGAGTGTTTCCAAATAAAACAGCAGCGCAAAGTAATTTAAGCACAGTTTTAAAAGAACTTGAGGAAGCTGGTTTAGCCAACAAAGCTCAATTAAAAGATTTAGATCTACTTGTTAGAAAAGATATAAATAAATTTTATTCTACAGCCAACCAAGATTTAGCCAACGCAACTATAAAAATGGATAAGTCTGTTTTATCTGAAATAGATAAAATTACAGCAAAACTTAAAGGCGATAAGTTTGTTCCTAAGAATTTAGACACGTTAGTTAGAGAACGTAAAAAAGTTTTTGATGCAGACATTGATGACTTATATAAAAACATTGATGGAAAACTAAAAGATAAACAAATTATTCCTACTGCTGGAATTAAATCAGAACTAGAAAGATTAAGTTCTGAAAGCATTGCAGACGTTGGGGCGACTAATTTTGCTAAACGAGTTAGAGGTTTAGCAGAGTATGCAACAGCAAGAGAAGTAGGGTTAATTCGTACAGGGCTTCTTGATGCGTCTAAAAGCCCTGTACTAATAGCAGATGCAAATGTTGCGTCTTTAGGACGTTTAAAAGGGTCTGTTGACAGAGCTTTTACACAAGCAGAGATAGATTTAGCTGATTTAACAGGCCCCTTTAGTGGCGGTATAAGAGATCAGTTAGGCAGATTCACAGGATTAACAACAAAAGATGCCGCTGAATCTTTAAATCTTCTTAAACAAACAAACAGTTTATATAGAAAAGGCATTAAAAGGTTTGATAATCTAACTGTGCAATCAATTATTAAAGGTGCTCGAAACAATCGTTTAAACTATAAACAAATATTTAATGAAATTATTTTAAAAGACGACTCAGCAGGTCTCACTGAATTATTACAAGCTATTAAAGGCGTCTCTACGCAAAGAACATTAGGGTCTGCTGGTATTGTTAGATCTGATAGACAAGCAAATATTTTAAGCAAAATTAAGTATGGTGACAACGAAACTTTAGCACAAGCTGTTGCAAGAGCTAAAAATATGAATCCTCGTTTTGTAAAACTAGGAAACAAACCTGATAGCCCACTTATTTCACAAAATCCGACCTACAGAGACATAATGCGAGCTCAATCAGACGCAGTAGATAAAGCTAATAGAATGTCTGCTATAACTGGGACAGGAAAAGAAATTGCAGAAGAAGTTAGAGAGGGTTTAGCTAAACAATACCTGAACAAAGCAGTTAAAGATTCAATAAGCATAGATCTACCTACTGGAGTACGACGAGTAGATCCTTTGGCTCTTGCTGCAAACGTTAGAGAAAAAGGATCTGTTCTAAATAAATTGTTTGGACCTGATAAAAAAGCATTAGATGATGTGCTTGAAGTGTTGGAAAGAAACAAAGCAACTATTGCTCCAGAGGTATTAGATCAATTAGACAACTTACCTTTAGGCCCAGCATTACGAGAGTTTCAAGCGGCGCAAATTCTTAGAAAAGACCTAGACACTAATACTGTTATTAACACTTTAAAATCAACAAACAATCCAGATGTAATAGCTCAAACTGTATTTCAAAATGCAAACTCTGTTAGAGAAGCAAAAAGACTTTTACCAGAAGTTACTATGGATAAAGTTAGAGATGCTTCTATGGGTAAGATCCTAAGACAAATAGGAGCAACAACAGACACTGCGGGTGGCATTAGATTAACAGATGATTTTATTGCTTCTTTTCAATCAGGATCACTCGGCAAGAAACTTCAATCTGTTCTTAGAGGTTATGGCGACGAAACAGTCGAGTCCATGTTTGGTGCTCAAGGAGCAAAAGGATTAAATTCTTTAGCTAATAGAATGGTTCAAGTATCTAACGCAGAACTTGCTGGTAAAGGTGGATTGGCTGCACCACAAATTGCATTAGGCTTTACTCTTGGTAACTTACTAATGAGTGGCAACTTTGTATCACTTCTTGCTACGGGGGCTGGTTTTAAATTTATGTCAACAATTTTAAGAAACCCTAGAATCTTAAAAATGATGATGGCGTCTAGGTCTAAGTTAAAAATCACAGATATTCTAAAAGGAAAAGTTGTTTCAGGGGATCCAGTGGGTCAAGGAGCACAGGCTTTTACAGAAGCTTTAACTCAAGCAATAGCGCAAGCAGGTGTAGAGGGTGAAGAAACAGGTAGGCAACAAGTTCAAGCTGTCGCAAGAGTTAATAAGCCCGTTGTTCAAGAAGCAATTAGTCAGCTCCCCGCACCAATTAAAGCAGGAATATCTAACTTAATGCCGTCCGTTGCACCTCCAAATCAGGCGTCAAGCGTAAGCAATATAAATCCTATTGTATTACCTAATCCAAATGACCAAGTATTAGCCGAAAGACTGAATGCTGCAAGGAGTGCATAATGAAACAGAACTTTGAAGAATGTATGGCGCGTCTCCTCGAACACGAAGGAGGCTACGTTTGGCACGCACAAGATCCAGGTGGTGAGACAAACTTTGGTGTAACCAGGGCAACTTACGAACAATACGTTGGTCGCCAGGTTATGGATGGAGAAATGGAAGGTTTAACCCACGACGATGTCTATCCAATCTACAAAGAAAACTATTGGGACGCTGTCCGGGGAGACGATCTTCCTTCTGGGGTTGACTGGAGCACCTTCGATTGGGCTGTGAATTCTGGAAAATCCCGTGCATCTAAAGCATTGCAACGCATTGTAGGTGTTGAAGCAGATGGTGGCATCGGACCTATGACCTTGCAAGCCGTGGCAGAAGTAGAGCCA
>ENA-ORXF01001535-ORXF01001535.1-marine-metagenome-genome-assembly--contig:-NODE-1535-length-14811-cov-11.670490_pt1 | contig 14811 bp, 11 predicted proteins | sample MGYA00237864_ERZ511476 | MGnify/ENA primary metagenome ERZ511476 (study PRJEB26306, sample SAMN06343908) | marine metagenome | isolation source: coastal waters | place: Atlantic Ocean: West Antarctic... | reverse complement strand
TCGACTTGCATGTGTTAAGCCTGCCGCTAGCGTTCATCCTGAGCCAGGATCAAACTCTTCATTGTATATTTTAAATAATATGAATGAATAAGTTTCAAAAGAATTTACATTATAAATAATGTGGTTATTCTACTCTTTGTTTACGCTGTCAATTTCAATATTTTCAATGAACTTTTAGACCGTCCCAATAATGCTCTTAAACATTAACTGTAACCCCTAATTTGTAGAAATACTAGAATCGAACTAGTTGATTTTTTATTGCCAAATCATTACCAAAATCTCTGTGAACGTGTTGCTGTATCCCTTAGCGGCTGCAAATATAATACTTATTTTAAACCTGACAAGTAAAAATAAAATTATTTTTAAACTTAAACTAAATCGGTAATTATCGCTCCTTAAAAAGAAACTTTAATAACCCAAACAACAAACTCAATGAACGAAACTAACAAAGCATATATCCGTTAGCGGGTGCAAACATACAACACCTTTTTAATCACACAATACTTTTTATTCACTTATTTTTAATTATTTTTTGACCCCCAATTAAGAGACTGAAAATACGTGCTTTACAATCCAAAAAAAAATAAGGTTTTTTCTGAAAATAAACCAACAGCATCAATCCTGAGAATTGATCCTTTAGATACCCCTGAATAAAACACATTTTAAAGCCAAATAACATGTACATATCAAACAAAACAATCAAATTTAACTTGACTTTGGAATCTAAAAAAGGCGAATTCTTCCTTTTTTACAGCAATTCCTCTTTTTTAAAACCTTAAAATATCCCAAAAAAACTTTTAAATATTTTATTTAAAATAAAATTATCTCTGAAATAACCGAAACTTTAATCGAAAAGCACGTGTTAGAGATTGAAATGACATCCTTTTATGAGGAATGAAGAAAAGATAACCTTTATATAGCACTCAAGATAAATTCCAAAGCACATATAATTTTTACGCGTGGCCATCCAAAAAACTATTTCTTCTTCTTTTTTTTCTTTCGCATTTTTGCGAACATCAATTTGTATTCTTCTACGTTTATTTTTGCTTTTCTAGATAATATCACTTTTATAAAGTCAAAGTCTAATTTTGATTTTTGGGGCTCTAATTTATAGTCTTGAAAAGCGCGTTGCAAGACATCCTCTATCAGAAAATCTTCATTCATGATTTCTGGTTGGTATTCCGTCTTTAGGGAAAGTTTAAAAATGTTGGCCGTGGTGTTGTACCAAAATGCTTTCCAACCACTTCGGAGTCCTCTTATATTGTTAAATGCAGTTTTACCTGTTTGGCGGTGTATTAACTTGATAAGAATACGACCTTCTGTAGTGGTCATTTTTTTAATTTGGTCTGTAAACTCGCCTTCAATATAATTTTGAATAAGCCTTGTATACTTTTTTCTCTTGGGTTTCGAATCTATTCTTTCTAGTCTCGCGTTTAAACTATCTAATCTTTCTGAAGCTAATTTTGCAAACGGATATGCTTTAAATACTTTCTTTCTAAACCACAAATAATAACGAATATCGTTTTTTGAACTAAATTTAGGTTTTGGCAATAGCGCTATTTCATCTAACTGGATAACAATTGAATCTCCTGGCTTCACAAAAATATATTCATCTATATTTTTAGGCAATGAATCTATGTCTCTCTTTTGCGAAAAAGTGAGCATTGAAATTGATAATATATATATGTATAGTAGTATTCTCAAAGTTGTAATGAAAAATGGATTATATGGTTATTAAGTTATTGGAATATTGAAAGATCGATTGCACGAAAGATATTACAATATATTTATCCGATTTTATCTATAAAATCTTGTTCAGATATAATTTCAATACCCAAATCTTGTGCTTTTGTAAGTTTACTTGGTCCCATATTATCACCTGCAACAATAAAGTTTGTTTTTTTAGAGATGGATGCAGTTACTTTACCTCCATTATCTTCTATTGCTTTTTTAAGTTCGTTTCTTGACATTTGATAAAAAACGCCAGAAACCACAAAAACTTGTCCTTCTAATTTATCAGTTTGATTTTCTAAAATTGCTGCAGAAACTTCTAATTGCAAACCATAGGTTTTTAATCGATTTATTAGCTGTATGTTTCCTAAGTCTGATGAAAAATCAATAATACTCTGCGCTATTCTATCTCCGATTTCATCTACGTTAATCAATTCTTCAAAAGTTGCAACCATTAAGCAATCCATCGATTTAAAATACTTCGCTAATTTTTTTGCCACTGTTTCTCCAACAAAACGTATTCCGAGTGCAAATAAAACTTTTTCAAACGGAATTTCTTTCGACTTTTCGATTCCATCAATCATATTTTTAGCAGATTTCTCTGCCATTCTATCCAACGGAGTTACTTGTTCAACTTTTAAATCATATAAATCCGCATAATTCTGAATCAGCCCCTCTTTCCTCAATAAATCTACAGTTTCTCCACCTAAACCATCAATATCCATTGCTTTTCTAGAAATGTAATGTTGAATTCTCCCGGTTATTTGCGGTGCACAACCAAACTCATTCGGACAATAATGTTTTACATCACCTTTTTTTCTTGCCAATGCTGTATCGCATTCAGGGCAATTGGTTGCATACTTTGTGGATTCTGAATTTTCTAAACGTTTTGTAAAATCTACCGCAATAATTTTTGGAATAATCTCTCCTCCTTTTTCCACAAAAACCGTGTCATTTTCTCTTATATCTAATCTTTCAATTTGATCTGCATTGTGTAAAGACGCACGTTTCACAGTAGTTCCTGCCAATTGAACTGGCACTAAATTTGCTACAGGTGTAATTGCACCTGTTCTACCCACTTGATAAGATATCTTATTTAACACTGTAGCAACTTGTGCCGCTTTAAATTTATAGGCAATTGCCCACCTTGGTGCTTTTGCAGTATATCCTAGCTCTTCTTGCTGTTGTAAATTATTTACTTTTATTACAATTCCGTCTGTTTCATAGGGTAAATGGTGTCTTTCTATATCCCAGTAATTTACAAAATCGAAAACCTCGTCAATAGACTTTGCTAATGTTATTGTTTTCGGAACTTTAAAACCTACTTCTCGGGCATTTTCTAAACTCTCAAAATGCGTTTTATATTTTCTTTCTGAAGTTACAATCTGATACAATAAACAATCTAATGGTCTCTTTGCAACTTCTGCACTGTCTTGTAATTTTAAACTTCCGCTTGCGGTATTTCTAGGATTCCTGTATGCTTCTTCTCCATTTGCCAAACGTTCTTCATTCATTTTAATAAAACCAGCTATTGGCAAAACAATTTCTCCTCGCATTTCGAAGTTAGAAATGAAATCTTTTTTCACGGATAAGGGAATTGAACGAATTGTTTTTATATTATGAGTTACTTCATCTCCTTGAAAACCGTCTCCACGCGTTACAGCTTTTATAAATTGCCCATTTTCATAGGTTAAGTTTATAGAGGCTCCATCAAATTTTAGTTCGCAAGTGAATTCTAAATCTGTAGCCCCTAAAACTTTTTCAACTCTTTTTTCCCAATCAAATAAATCTTCTTTTGAGTATGAATTGTCTAAAGAATACATTCTGTTTTTATGGACAATAGTATTAAAATTCTTGGTTATTGTACCTCCCACCCTTTGAGTTGGAGAATTAGCATCGAAAAAAACTGGATGCTCTTTTTCTAACTTTTCTAATTCTTTTAGTTTTATATCGAAATCAAAATCAGAAATTGTAGCGTTATCGAATACATAATAATTGTAATTATGAGTGTTTAAATCATCTCGAAGTTGTAATATTTTTTCTTCTGCGTTCATAATATATTTATAGAAAAAATTGTTTTTGAAATTAAAAAAATGTATTTTAAATATTCATTCAAAATTGAAATAAAAAAAATGAAATACGCTATAAAAATACATAAAATTTATAATGTTGACGAACTTTCTGATGCCTGGAATAGTGAAGATTTCAAAGCACTTTTAAAGCGGTTTGAGTTCGCGAACAACGATGTAAGCGATATAAAGGAGTTAAGAGAATTACTTTTTATGGCAATTGCTGATAAAGAACCAAGCGAGGCTGCTGCAATTGTACTGGATTATAAATTGGGCGCTCATTTAAATGAAGGACAAATAGATTCCCTTTCTTATGAAATGTTAGTTGATAAAATTTCAGAAGAATATCCTAAAATTGATTTGCACAAAGAACTTTTCAATGTAAATCAGCTATTATATAAAGCTTTTAATGGAAAATTCCCGAATACAAAAGCGACGATTGTTGACTTTGAAATCACCCCATTGTTAAATGCTACTAAAGAAATTACCAAGGAAATTGTATTAAAATGTTTTGCAAAGAATTTAGACAGTCATAATATAATTCTTCGTTTGTTTGGAAAGCAATTAAATGGAGAGGAAGAATTTGAAGAGGCAGACGATATTATTTGGGACTTACAACAAAATGAAAATAGCTGTCGTTTAATCACTTCGGAATACTTTATGAGCAATGAGGAATTTTTACAGCCAGAAATGGATTGTAAAATTGATTTTTTTAATGAAGACTAAGGTTTTATATCCCAGTATTTTAGAAAAGTCTAAGAATTTTACAATCAATAACGCTTATTCTGCATACTACAAAAAGGTTCAATTATGAATACGGTTTTGACCCAATATAATTAATGGGCTACTTGAAAAAAGTTGACCTTATTTTAGGTTTATTTAACTGCTATTATAAGCAGCTAATACACAACTTAATTTAAGTGAGATACTAGTTTTGGTGTGTTTTGTCTATTCAAAAACACGAATGCAAACAACGATTAATTTTACAACAGTATAATAATAATAATAATACTCACTTTTTATCATTTTTACTACTTAATTTCTTCTTTATGCCATCTGTTTTTGCGGAGTAAGGAATGTTTTTAACAAACAATTTTATTTTATAGGATATTTCAATGCTGCAATTAAAGTTGGCACTAACGTATTATTTGGAACCTATTCTTAACTTAAACTGGTCGAATTTAAAATTTATGAAACGGTATTACTAATTGGAGTAAATTGGTTATTTTTATAGATAATTAAAGAGCATGGTTCAAAACCACACTAAAAGGCCTTTGTTTCTCATTATTATCTTTGCACTATTGAGGATAGGCTTAGATTTTTTCATTGAACCGACTGTCTTAGGATGAGGGTTTTGAAGTTCGGAAAGTAATCTAATTCCGTTTCAATATTTTTTAATGTGGTTTGCAACACGAGCTAATAATGATAATATCATTATCTGCTTCAACCAAAAAAAACACGTAAAATATTAAGTACTACATACTCTTAAGTTATTAAACCATTAATACCTACTATTATTAAAATGAGTAAACAAATTACAACCATTAGTTTTTTTAAATACGTTTCGCTAAGCAATAAAGTTTGGGGCTTTAAAATGATGCAGTTTGCCAATAAAGATTTAACTAAGGTAAACGGTTTAAGTTTTTATCGATTGATGGGCAGCGGAAAAGGCAGAGGCTTTAACCCGCTGCCCGATTGGTCTGTTTATTGTCTACTTCAAATTTGGGAGTCTGAAGAAGCTGCTCACACTTTTTTTAGTTCTTCCAATTTAATGAAGCGCTACCAAAATCATACGGAAGAGTTATTTACACTTTATATGAGAAACATTTCTGCAGGTGGAACCTGGGTTGGTAAAAATCCATTTGAAAAAGGAAGCGATTTGGACCCAAATTCACCCATTGCGGTGATTACTCGCGCAACTATTAAATGGAATTGGCTTCTTCGATTTTGGAAATATGTACCAACGTCTGAAGAAGGGTTAGAAGGAAACGAAGGATTAATTTACACGAAAGGTGTTGGTGAAGTTCCCGTTATTCAAATGGCTACTTTTAGTTTATGGAAAGATTTTGAGTCCGTAAAACAGTTTGCTTACAAGAGCAAACAACATAAAGAAGCTATCAAGAGAACACGTAAATATGATTGGTATTCAGAAGAACTGTTTTCTAGATTTCAACCTTATAAATCTACAGGGACTTGGGAGGGAAAAGACCTTTTAAATTTTTAAGACTAATTATTTCGGAGTTGCAATTATGGTCATAACACCAAGAGACGACTTTTTTTCGTTCCATTTTGTTGGTGCAAATTGAAGCATTCCTTTTAAAAAGTTCCAAAATTCATTTTCCATATTTTTAGTCCACTGGATTCCTTTTTGTTCCATCTCACTCATCCAAAAAAGTAAATAAGGATTTAAAGTACCGTATGTTAATACTTGAGAAACCTTCCAGCCGCTTTTGTCTAGCAAAAGTTTTATATTATTTGGAGAAAACAACGAAGTATGACGGGGCGTATGCCAACCTGCCCAATTTTCATTGTATTTTTTTCTACTTGTAGAATCAAAGTTTGGTATTTCAATTATAAGTGTTGTAGACGGTTTCGCAATCGATTTTAAATAGGTAAGGTTTTCTAATGGTGTATAATCGTGCTCTAAATAATGCCACATTGTTATTACATCTGGTTGTAAATTTACAGAAAGATCTTTAATTTCTGCGACTTGTAAGTCGAGTCCTTTAAATTGATCAATTTGTCCTTTCCATCCTTCATCACTAAAATCAATACCCATCGTTTGACAGTGTAACTCTTGCTGGCAGGCTTTTAGAAAACTTGGATTCCCACAACCAACATCCAAAATCAACGATTCTGGTGATAGCGAATACGCGTCTTTTACCCGTTTAACACGTTTTAAATCTAACTTTTTCTGACTTCCCTCCACCAACTTCTTAAATTTACCCCAAGCTTCTGAACCTCTGTATGGCAAGTAATGTGACGTGTAGTAGTTTTTAAGATTGTCTAAATCTACCCTTGGATTTAAGAAAACCATCTGACAATGGTTACATTGGTCAAAATTAAATAGCTCTTTGCTCGAATGCATTTGAGCTGCTGTCTTTATAAAAGAAGCTATAGAACTGTCGTTACAGATAGGACAATTGTGAAGTTGTTGCATAGCGTATAAGTACTAATTATTAAAAATAAATGGTTTTATAATACAGATTTCTTTTACTTTCTAACGGTTCCTGTAAAATGATTCACTTTCGTATCTATAGGGTTACCAGAAGATCTCCTAAAACTGGCTACTTGTCCTGCATGCCAAATTGCGTCTGCAATTGGTCCATTAATTACATTATAAAAAGGAACACTAATTTCTCCATCTTTTTTTACTGTTAAATCTGATAGATTTTTACTAGATTGTATGCGATTACTTAACGCTTGTATGTTTAAAAGTGTTTGTTTTCTCATTTCACCAAAAGTCATTTTATCTTTCTCTACTTCCTGTTTGAAATCCGTTTTTGTCAAACGCAACATCATGTTCGATAAGTCGTATAAATGATTCACTGTTTGTTGACAATTTCTACCTTCGCCTTTTGGTTGATACGCTAAATCTTCTGCACGCAAGCCCTCTGTAGACCAATAATACCTAAATCCTAAACCATCTATCATTCTTGCAACCGTGCTTTGCGCGGTATATTTTTCTTCCATATTTGGAATTTGATAATAAGGTAATTTTTTTTGCGAATATATTGAAATGGCAAAAAATAACATGGTGATAATTGCTAGTTTGATTTTCATAAATTCCTTGATCTTAAACGGGGTTGCTAAATTAAGGAAAAGTTTAAATGAATAATACATATTAAAGTTATAATTGTGCTTTTCTCATAAATAGTTGATTATCTATATTGCAAGACATCGCGCGCATCTGTTCTTCTAAGTCTTTGATTTCATTTGAAGCTTTTAAGTAATTTTAGCCCTGATTGAAGCGGCATCCTTTTCTGAAAAATGAAGAAAAGATATAGTGAAAAGCAGGAAATAGCTTCTAAAAATAGTAAAACCCGACACAAATAATGTATCGGGTCTTACTTAAAAATAGAAGCTTACTAAAAAAGGAATAATACGTTTAACTACCATTTTTACTAGTAATAAGTAAATCTTCTAACTTTTGCTATGTGCTTTGCCAAACGGATTACTTGGTGTGAATACCCATATTCGTTATCATACCAGACATAAATTACAATAGTATCATTATCTGTGATGGTTGCTTTACTATCAAAAATTGATGGTGCCGTTACTCCAACAATATCCGAAGAAACGAGCTCATTATCTAAAGAGTATTTTATTTGCTCTACCAAATCGCCTTCTAAAGCATATTTTTTAATTAACGAATTTACTTGTTCTTTGGTTACTTTTGTTCGTAATTGTAAATTCAAAATTGCCAGTGAACCATTGGGAACTGGCACTCGAATTGCATTCGATGTTAATTTACCTTCTAATGCTGGTATTGCTTTTGCAACAGCTGCTCCTGCACCTGTTTCTGTAATGACCATATTTAAAGCAGCAGCTCTTCCTCTTCTATATTTACTATGCATATTATCGACTAAATTCTGGTCGTTTGTATATGCATGAATGGTCTCTAAATGTCCTTTCTTGATTCCGTAATTATCTTCTAACACTTTTAAAATCGGTGTTATTGCGTTTGTTGTGCATGATGCTGCAGAAAAAATATCAACCTTATCTGAATCGTTTTGTTTATGATTTACACCGTGCACAATATTCGGTACTCCTTTTGCTGGCGCTGTTATTAAAACTTTACTAGAACCTTTAGATTTTAGATGTCTAGTTAACGCCTCTTTATCTCTAAAAGCACCCGTATTATCTATAATTAAAGCATCATTAATTCCGTGTTTTGTATAATCAATGTCTTCTGGATTGTTCGCAGAAATCATGTGAACCGTTGTTCCATTGATAATTAATGCATTGTTTTCTATATCTACAATAACAGTTCCTAAGAAATCTCCGTGCACAGAATCAATGCTTAATAAAGAAGCTCTTTTTTCTAGAACTGTTTGATTTATTTCACCGCGAGTAACAATTGCTCTTAACCTTAATTGAGAGCCTTTTCCCATTTTAATCATAAGCTCTCTTGCTAGTAAACGACCAATTCTACCAAAACCATATAAAACTACATCTTTTGGCTGAATATCTTTTACTACTGTTGCGCCTTTTAACTTCTTCTTTACAAAAACAACTTTGTCTTCGCGGTTTTCTGAACTCAAATAACACTCGTACGCCAGTTTACCAATGTCTAACTTAGACGACGGTAAGTCGATTTGCTGAATTGCTTTTGCGATGTCTAATGCATCTATAATAGAAATTGGTTTGCCTACAAATTCTTTTGCATACTGAATTAAATTTAGTACTTCACTTGCTCTTTTATCTACTAAAGGATTTCTAAAAAGTACCAACTCGATAGATTTATCATACCATAAATCGTTTACGATATTAATAAACTCTACAGTAGCTCTTCTTGTTTGGGCTTGCAATAAAACTTCTTTGTTGTAATTTGATTTTGTTGACATAGTTATGCTACTATTATTAATTTTCGGCAAAAGTATTTAATTTTTTTAATATACGAAATCGATTTCGTAAAAAGTTTTAAAATAAAAAAATCCTGACATAAAATCAGGATTTTAAAAATGTTCTTTTTAATGCTGTTTACCTGAAAGCGTATCGTTCTTTTTCGCCTTCTAAATTTAATACTTCAATATACACTGGCTGACCACTATCTAACAAAAAGTCTAGTAACTTGGACACCTCTGCAGCGGCTAAGACTGGTTGTTTATTTATTTTAGTAATAATAAACCCTTCTTTAACCCCGTAATATGTTAAGTTTCTATTTCCATTTCTAATGATTTTAACACCTTTTGAAATGCCAAATTTTAATTTATCACTCTTTGAAATATCTTTTAAAATGATATTAAAACCGGTAGAAACAAACGTATCTTTTTTACTTAATTTTACTTTTTTAGTAAGAAGCTTACCATCTCTAGAAACAATAATATCTAAAGACTCTCCTGGCCTCATTGCTGTTAATTGTCCTCTTAACTCAGAAAACTTAGAGATTTTTATATTGTTTAATTTCTTAATAATATCTCCTGGCTTTAGTCCTGCATTATTTGCACCACCATCCGCTAAAACAGATGCAATTTTAACACCCTCTATATTTTCATCTGAGCTATCTATATTAATTCCTAATATCGCTTCTTGCACAGCACCAAATTCAAGTATATCATCGATTATCTTTTTTGCGATATTAGAAGGTACTGCAAAAGAATACCCAATAAATGAACCCGTTTTAGAAGAAATTGCCGTATTTATTCCTATTAATTCTCCTCGCGAGTTTACCAAAGCACCACCGCTATTACCGGGATTTACAGCTGCATCTGTTTGTATAAAAGATTCTATATTTCTGTTTCCTTCTAAATCCCTTCCTTTTGCAGATATAATTCCTGCAGTTACTGTTGATGTTAAATTGTAAGGATTCCCGACAGCTAATACCCACTCGCCAATTTTTATATTGTCTGAATTTGCAAAAGGAAGATAGGTTAATTCTGAATCTGCTTCAATTTTTAATAAAGCAATATCATTTGCAGCATCTCTTCCTATCAATTCTGCCTTATATTTTCTTTTATTGTTTAATGTAATTTCTAACTCGTTAGCGCCGTCAATTACGTGATTATTGGTTACAATATAACCATCGGCAGAAATAATAACACCACTTCCGGTGCCCACTTGTTCATATTTCCGCTCTCTATTTCCCATCCCAAAGAAAAGATCTGAACGATTTGTTTGAGTTCGAATCGCAGTATTTTTAACGTGCACAACTGCATGAACTGTGCGCTCTGCCGCAACCGTAAAATCTATGGCTGTTTCTATTGAGTTTTTGTTTCCATAAGTTGAATTAAAATTTGATTGAACAGTGTCTACAGGACTTTGAATTGTTCTTTCTATGACTATTTGTTCATTGAATAACATCTTATACCCAACCAAAGTAAGTACTCCTCCTAAAATTGCCATTCCAAGAAAACTGAGTGCTTTTTTCATATGTATTAATTTTTACATTCAAAGATATAATTTTAACACCTTAAAAAACAGTGTTTAACTCCTTTTTAACGGACTTTAACCACTTTTTAACATCCTTTATTTGAGCTTGAAATACCTATCTTTGAGGCATGAATTTGAATTTTTATAAATATCAAGGAACTGGAAATGATTTTGTGATGATTGATAATCGATCCAAGACTTTCAAAAAAGATAATATCGATTTGATTTCGAAACTTTGTGATCGACATTTTGGTATTGGCGCAGATGGCGTGATTTTAATTGAAAATGACACAAAGTTTGATTTTAAAATGATTTATTACAATGCAGATGGAAGTGAAACTTTTTGCGGAAATGGCGGTAGATGTGCAACCTCTTTTGCAAAACATTTAAATATTATTGAAGACAGCGCTCATTTTAGTGCCGTGGACGGTGCACATTTTGCCACAATAGAAAATAGTATCGTTTCTTTAAAAATGATAGATGTAGATAACATTGAAATTCGAAAAAATTCAGTGTTTGTGTATACTGGAACACAACACCATGTAGAACTCGTAGAAAATTTAAATACATATCCTGTTTTTGAAAACGGGAAAAAAATTAGAAATTCTTACAAAGCCCCAGGAAGTAATGTGAATTTTGTAGAACAAGTTAGTGCTGCTACCTTTAAGGTTCGTACCTACGAAAAAGGCGTAGAAAACGAAACATTAGCCTGCGGAACTGGCGTTACAGCCGTTGCAATTGCGATGCACAAGATAAAAAAAACAAAGAGTAATTTAATTTATTTACCTGTCGAAGGAGGTACTTTAGAAGTTTCATTCACAGAAGAAAATGGTATTTATAGAAACGTATTTTTAAAAGGACCGGCTACTTTTGTTTTTAAAGGTGCTATTTTAATCCAAGATTAATTATCCACTTGGAAGCATATTTTTTAAGTGTTTTAAATACATTTCTAAAAAGCACGAAAATAACCAAGCAATTCCTTCATGACGAGACCTCCCTTTTTTTAGGAGGCTGTATTACAAATGCGCAAAGAATAAAGCACTCGTTTATTAGAAAATGTTTATCCTAAATTTCATTGAGACCTTAAAATAGGAAAGAAATTCCTTTATCTCGGAATTAGAAGTATTCGTTAAATACTGCATTAAAAAAGTAAAAGCTAAATTAAGAACAGCTTTATAGATTGAAAACTTTTTCATTATTGAGTTTGAAACCCATGAAAAGAATTCAACCTATATTTGGGGCTTGAATAAAATGTCGATCTATCTGCCAGAACTTCAAAAGGAATTTAGAATAACTTTTAATTGTTTAAAGAAAGACAAATGCCTTTTGAAAGGGTTTTTTAATAAATTATCAGAGAAATAGTCAATATAATCGATTATAATCTGTTACTTGAAGATAGCGATAGAGAAGCATCTCTTATATAAATACCTGCGGTATTGACAAGGAAATTCATCTGCGTTCACCTGTGGCAAAAAAGAAAATAAAACATGACCTTAAGCAATAATAAAATAAATCTAAGAGCACTAGAACCTGAAGATTTAGAATTTCTATACACTATAGAAAACAATGAATCATTTTGGGAAATAAGTCATACTCAAACGCCATTTTCTAATTATATTTTAAAGCAATATTTAGAAAATGCACATCAAGATATTTTTGAAGCTAAACAGTTACGACTTCTTATCGAAGAGAAGTCGACAAGAAAAAGAATAGGAATGATTGATTTGTTTGATTTTAATCCGCAGCATAAAAGAGCTGGAATTGGCATTTTAATTCATCCCCGTTTTCAACAAAATGGTTTTGCTTCTGAGGCATTATCCCTTTTCATAACTTATGCTTTTACACATTTAGGTTTGCATCAATTATACGCTAATATTACAACTGATAATTCAAAAAGTATTTCTTTATTTACAAAGCAAAAATTTGAAAATGTCGGCATAAAAAAAGATTGGATTTTATCTGACGGAAAATTTAAGGATGAAACTTTATTTCAATTGATAAAATAGTAACTTTACACCCTTAAAATATTTACAATTGAAGAAAAAAGTAATATATATCATAGCGATCCTTTTAATTGTTAGTGGAATTTTTGGTTTCCACTATTATCAAAAAATATTTGGGAAAGCAATTACAAAACAGCATGTTCTTTTTATCACATCAACTGATAGTTTATCAGATGTTCAACAAAGAATTGCATTATTTTCCAAAAGGCCTAAGACATTTCTTTGGGTTGCAGCTAAAAAAAACTTTTCGAAACCAAAGGCTGGTAGATATGTTTTAAAGGAGGGAATGTCTAACAATGACCTTGTAAATATGTTAAGAGTTGGAAGACAAACACCTTTTAAATTAACCTTCAACAATCAAGACACTTTAGAAAAATTTGCGGGTAGAATTGCAGCACAAATAGCAACAGACTCTACCTCTTTAATTGCTGCTTTTAAAGATATAAACTTTTTAGCAAAAAACAATTTGACTAAAAAGTCTGTACTTCAAATTTTTATTCCCAATACTTATGAATTTTACTGGACGGTTTCACCTGCGAAGTTTAGGACAAAAATGTTGCTTTCATATAAGAGATTTTGGAATGAAAGCAGGCTCGAAAAAGCAAAAAAACTCAATCTCACTAATGAGGAAGTCATTACTCTAGCTTCCATTGTTCAGAAGGAAACTGCACAAAATTCTGAAAGACCTATTGTTGCTGGTTTGTATTTAAACCGATTAAAAAATAAGTGGCCTTTAGAAGCCGATCCAACAATTATATATGCTTTAAAAGAAAAAAACGGTCAAGATTTTAATGTAAAAAGAGTGCTGCTAAAAGATTTAAAAATAGATTCACCTTATAACACATACACCCACAGAGGTGTTCCTCCATCTTTAATTGCCATGCCTGATATCTCTGCAATTGATGGTGTTTTAAATGCGCAAAAACATAGCTATTTTTATATGTGTGCAAATGTTGACAAAATAGGATATCATACTTTTGCCAGATCACTTGCACAACATAACAGAAATGCCGCTAAATATCATCGATGGATGAACAAACAAAAGATTCATAGGTAAGTATAAAAAGCCTTTGGCCTTTAAATATTAGCAGCTATTTTCCACAACCTACAAGTAAACATTTGAATTTTTTAAGAACAAAATGTTATGTATTGTGGTCTTAAAGCTTGTCTGTTAACTGCATCAAAACCAATATTAGAAGCATCATTTTATGAATTCCTGAACCCTTATTGCTGTATGAACCAAACCTCAATTTTCCTTAAAATTTAATGTTGTAATAAGAGGATTAATTTTTAGAAATAGTTGGGTTTTGCATTTAAATAAAGTGCAGATAAAATGATACCGAAAAATAAGACTAAACTCACAAAACACCCTTTCTATTGTTATCTTCATAAGGATTTGCACAACTACTGTTGAAATTAACACAAATAGTCCAATAACATTTCATTTTTTATATAATTACAAAAATTAACACATTGATAATCAATTACTTTTAAATTATATTGTAAATTTGCAGCGCATAACAGAAAATCTATTTTTATCAAAAATAAAATACTTTTATTCAGTGTCATTGTCCTTTTTATCAATGCAATTTCTATTGATAGAAAAAATAATTCACAATCAGACACAACGGTATCGAACACCTTAAGCTTTCCAAAATCTATTGGTAGTGATATCTTTTATCTAAACAGAGATTTCGTTGCTTTTAAAGAAGCAGTTGCTTTTAAAGAATCTCAAGGAAAATATGCCGCCGTAAATACCTTAGGGTATTTAGGAAAATATCAGTTTGGTAGCAGTACTTTACAAAGATTTAACATTTATAACACCCAAGAATTTTTAAGAAATCCAACTTTACAAGAAAAAGCATTTGTAGCTTTATGTAAAGTAAATAAATGGATTTTAAGAAAAGATATTAAAC
>ENA-ORXF01001533-ORXF01001533.1-marine-metagenome-genome-assembly--contig:-NODE-1533-length-14814-cov-4.724232_pt1 | contig 14814 bp, 16 predicted proteins | sample MGYA00237864_ERZ511476 | MGnify/ENA primary metagenome ERZ511476 (study PRJEB26306, sample SAMN06343908) | marine metagenome | isolation source: coastal waters | place: Atlantic Ocean: West Antarctic... | reverse complement strand
TTTAAAAGGTCAGATGAAAATTTATTTTTTGAATTTCCAATTTCTATAGCTGATGCTGCATTAGGTACTACAATTGAAATACCAACAATTGATGGTGGAAGAGCAAAAATTAAAATACCAGATGGAACTCAAAGTGGAAAACAATTTAGATTAAAGGGTAAAGGAATGCCTTACATGCGTGGTAGTGGGAATGGTGATCTTTATGTTCAGGTGAATACTGAAGTTCCTATTTCATTAAATAAAGAACAAAAAGAACTACTTGAAAAATTTAGAGAAATTGAGAATGAAAAGTCAAACCCAAGTATTAAAAAATTCTTTCAAAAAGCCAAAAGTTTTTGGAAAAAGTAAAAGACTAATTAACCAAAAAAGGTTAATCTTTTCATGGATGAAAAAAATTAATTTAGCAATTTCTGGTTGTCTTGGAAGAATGGGTCAGCAACTTATTAAGTCTTCTAAGTCTAATAAAAATTTTAAACTTGTAACTCTCACAGAAAATAAGCCTATTAATAAAATAATATATGGAATTAACCTTAGTTTAAATACAGAACTAGCTTTTAAAAAAGCTGATGTTATTGTGGATTTTACAGTTCCCAAATGTACCCTTGATATTCTCAAAATAGCATCAAAGCTTAAAAAAAGAGTAGTCATAGGAACGACTGGATTTACTAAAAAAGAAGATGATTTAATTAAAAGATTTTCAAAAAAAATTCCTATTTTAAAAGCTGGCAATATGAGCTTGGGTGTCAATTTATTAATGTATTTAACTGAAATAGCTTCAAAATCATTAAATGAGGAATATTTAAGCAAAGTATTTGAAGTTCATCATAAATATAAAAAAGATTACCCCTCAGGGACTGCCTTAATGCTTGGAAAAGGTATTGCTAATGGCAAAAATAAAAATCTTTATAATTTAATCGGCAAAAAATTTTTAAATAAAAAATCTTTTCCTTATGGAAAAAAGATTAATTTTAACTCAATTAGAAAAGGTGAAATTATTGGGGAGCATGAAGTGACATTTTCTAGTGGTAAAGAAATAATAAAATTGAATCATGAAGCATTTGATAGAGCTCTATACTCAGATGGTGCTTTAACTGCAGCAAAATGGCTTATCAACAAAAAGCCTGGGCTCTATTCAATGAGAGATTTATTAAATTTTGAATAATGGATGAAAAAGAGAAATCAAAAAAAATACTTAAAATTTTAAATAAAATTTATCCGTCAACTCCTATTCCTCTAATTCATAGAAACAGGTTCACTCTTTTAACGTCGGTTCTTTTATCAGCACAATGTACTGATTTAAATGTTAATAATGTAACTAAGAATATATATCCAAAACATTATAAACCTGAGCATTTTGTAAAATTGGGTAGAAAAAAAATTGAAAGATTGATTAAAAGTATTGGTATCTTTCGAGTTAAAGCAAAAAGTATTTATTTTATGTCTAAGCAGCTCCTGAAAGAGCATGGCGGTAAAGTACCTAAAAACTTTGAGAAACTTGAAAAACTACCTGGTGTAGGGCATAAAACAGCAAGTGTGGTCATGTCTCAGGGCTTTGGTATCCCAGCTTTTGCCGTCGATACTCACATTCATAGATTGGCCCAAAGGTGGGGCTTAACAAATGGCAAAAATGTTATTCAAACAGAGAAGGATTTAAAAAAATTATTTCCCGAAGAAACGTGGAGCAAATTACATTTACAGATAATTTATTATGGAAGAGAATTTTGTAAGGCAAGGGAGTGTTATGGTTTGACTTGTAAAATTTGTACGACTTGTTATCCTAACCGCAAACACCCAATTAAAACAAAAAAAGCTTAATATGAAAATACTGGGAATCGGAAATGCAATTGTTGATGTTATATGTAAAGTAGACGATCAATACTTAATAGATAATAGATTAACAAAAAGCACAATGAAATTAGTTGATGAAAATGAGTTTAAAACACTCATATCTACTCTCAAAATTGAAGAGACTGTCTCTGGTGGATCTGTTGCTAATTCTATTGTTGGATTATCTCAATTAGGAAATAAAGTTGGTTTTATTGGCAAGGTTAATGATGACGAATTAGGCCAAAAATATGAAGATGGTCTCAAAGAAGAAAAGGTTAACTATTTATATTCTAAAAAAAAAGAGAGTTTATCAACAGGTACTTGCTTAATATTAATTACACCTGACTCAGAAAGAACAATGTGTACATTTCTAGGAACTGCAGGAAAAATTAATGGAAAGGATATTGATATAAATTCAATTAAAAATAGTGAAATAATTTTTCTAGAAGGTTATTTGTGGGATGATGGTGAGCCTAAGTCTGCTTTTAATGAGGCAATCAAAAGCTCCAATAAAGTTGCTATGTCTTTATCAGATTTATTTTGTGTGGAGAGACATAAATCAGACTTTCTAGGTTTGGTTAAAAATAAAATAGATATTACGTTTGCAAATGAGCAGGAAATTACCTCCTTAATAAATGCAAAAACTTTTGAAGAGGTTGTTTCATTTGGTAAGCAGCTCGGAAAAGTAATAGTAATTACTCGTGGAGAAAAAGGAAGCATTGCTATAAATAAAGAAATAATAATTGAATGTGATAGCCAAAAAGATCTTAATATAATAGATTTAACTGGTGCTGGGGACTTGTTTGCAGCAGGGTATCTCCATGGATACATTAATAACTTAACAATTTCTGAAAGTCTTGAAAAAGGAACAGAAATGTCTGCAAAAATAATTCAACAAATTGGTGCTAGAATTGGCTAAATCTTTTCTTCTTATAAGATAAAATAACCCTCATTGTGACCCATAATAAAATTTTTATCATTAAATTTATCATTAATTTTTTTTCTTAGTCGGTAAATATGTGTTTCTACTGTATGTGTCTCCAGGTCTGATGAATACCCCCAGATATTTTTCTGCAAATCCAACACATTGTGCTTAGATCTTTTTGTAATAAGATATAAAATAATTTCAGTTTCCCTTTCTGTTAATCTTAAGTTAACTCCGCCCTTAGAGAAAAATTTTGAATTTAAATTAAGTACATATTCCTTTATATTAATTTTTGATTTAAAATTAAATCTTAGTTTTATTAGATTAATATTAATTGTTTCTACTAACTTGATTAACGATATGGGTAAATCATTAAAGACAAGTAAATTTTTATCACTTAGATTTTTATTATTTAAATTAGTAATTATTAAAGAATCTTTTGAATTATTTTTTTTATCTTCAATAAAATGCTCAACACTTTCATGTTTTACAATATTAAAAGGTAAATTTTCTTTAATCTCTTCTAGGATTTCATATAATGAATTGAAATTAACAATATTGACATTCTGTTTAATCATTTGAGATAAAGCTTATGATAATCCATCTAAAAAATAAAGACACACTTATAGTTGGTGATTTTTATCTAAAATGCTGCATTGGTAAAAATGGATTAAAATCTAACAAAAAAGAAGGTGATTATACAACACCAAAAGGATTATTTAATCTTAATAAACTATATTTTCGAAAAGACAGGGTTGAACCAAGACAATATAAAATCAAAACAAAAATGATTAAAAAAAATATGGCCTGGTGTGACGATCCCAATCATAAAAAATATAATGAGGAAATTAATTTTTTTTTAGAAAACAATAAGGAAAATTTTTATAGAAAGGATTATAAGTATGATTATTTAATCACTATTAACTATAATCCAAAGAAAATACCAAAAAAAGGAAGTGCCATATTTATTCATTTAACAAATGATTACAAACCTACAGCTGGATGTATTGCACTGAAAAGAAAGGATTTTGAAATTATGTTAAATTTAATAGACAATAATTCAAAAATAAAAATTGGCTAAACCCTTTTACCAAAAATCTTAGAACCAATTCTTATAAAGGTGGCTTCATTTTTTGCAGCCTCAATATAGTCATTGGACATACCCATACTTAATTCTGATAATAACATTTCGGTATTTAATTTTTTCATTTCAAGGTAATAACTTTCAGGACTTATGTTCTCTGGTGGAATACACATAAGACCAATTATATCAAGTTGAAATTCTTTTTTGCATTGATAATAAAAATTATTTAGGTTTTCTATATCAATTCCATTTTTTTGATTTTCTGAGCCAATGTTGACTTGGATAAATATTTTTAACTTTTTATTTTTCTTGATCTCTTCGTTTGCAATTTTTTCTGCCAACCTAATATTATCTAGGGTATGAATATAGTCAAAAATTGGTACTACAAATTTGACTTTATTTGTTTGAAGTTTTCCTATCATATGAAGTTTTATATGGTCAAAACTAACCTTAATATCAGTCCATTTACTAATAGCTTCCTGAACTTTATTTTCACCATAATGAACATGACCATGATTAATAAGTGGTAAAACTTCTGAAATTGGAAATGTTTTACTAACTGCAATTATCTTTGGTATAGTTATACCTGTTTTTTTTAACTTTAAGGTATTCTCTATCGAAATTAAATTATTAATACTTTTATGAAAACTCATATACCTAAAATATATTGTTTTATTGATGAATTAAATGAAAATCATATTAATAAATTGAAAAGTGGTATTGGTATAATTTACAGAAATTATGATAAAAAAATAAGCATAAAAAGATTGATCGCTTTTAAAAAAATATGTAAAAAAAAAAAATATTCATTTTATTTGGCAAATAATCTTAAGATTGCTATTAGGATAGGTTTGGATGGAGCCTATATACCAGCATTTAATCAAAAACTAAACACCATCACAAATAAACCAAAAAAATTTATAGTCATAGGTTCTGCACACAACATACAAGAGATAAAAATTAAAGAAAAACAGAAAGTTGATTGTATTTTCATATCACCTTTATTTATTACAAGTAAAAAGAATAAATTTCTTGGTATTAGTAGATTTAAAAAACTCTCTATTGAAACCAAAAAGAAAGTGGTTGCGCTAGGTGGTTTAAAAAAAAATAACTTAGGTAAAATTAGAATTCTAAATATACATGGCTATGCATCTATTTCTTTATTTAAAAAAAATTAAAGTATATAAATTTTAAAGTGAATAGTAGTGATAAAATAAATTACCTTAAAACAAAACTTCGAATAATAAAAAATTATTATCAAGTAAAAGATTTTGATTCCGTAATTGAAAAATCAAAGATTGTTATTAAAAAATTTCCACATGAAACAATTTTTTATAATTCTTTAGGATTAGCATATAAAGAAAAGGGAGAGTTAGATTTGGCTGAAAAAATCCTAAAAAAAGGGCTAAAATTAAATCCAAAAGAAATTAATATACTTTCAAATTTAGGCTTAATTAGTAAATTTAAGAAAGATTTTAAGAATGCACAAAATTATTTCGAAAAATCTCTAGCAATTTCATCACAGCACATACCTTCAATTATAAATTTTGCTAATCTAAAAAAAGATTTAGGGTTTATTGAGGAATCAATTGAATATTTTTTATCCGCATTAAAAATAAATGATCAATTACCAGAAGTACATATAAATCTGGCGATAATATATAAATCAATTGGAAAGTTTAATGACACAATAAAACATTGTCAGATTTTAAATGAAAAATTTCCAGATTTAATTATTGCTGATAATTTATTAAGCCAAGTTACAGATTATGCTATAGCAAACACACATCAAAATATTATGCTAGAAAAAATAAAAAGTAACAACTTATCTATAATGGATAAGATTTATCTTAACTTCGCAATCGCAAAATCCTTTGAAGATCAAAGAGAGTATAATGTGGCTTTAAATTATCTCGATGAAGGTAATAAGCTTAAAAGAAAAAGTTTAATTAATTATAAATTTGATGATGAAATTTATTTTTTTGATAAAATTAAAGAAATCAAAATAAATTCTACTTTAAGAGTAAACGCTGAACCCAGTAAAAAATTAATTTTTATCCTGGGTCTACCAAGGTCTGGAACCACTTTGGCACATCAAATAATTTCTGGCAGTTCAAATGTTTTTGGTGCAGGAGAATTGAGTTATTTCAATTATTTAAAGAATAGTAAAAAAATTAATTCAATTATCGAAGAAAATAATAAACCTTTAATAGATGAAATTAGACATAATTTTTTAAACAAAATTAATGAACTGAATATAACTGAGGAAATTATTGTTGATAAAACTCCAGAAAATTTTATGTGGATTGGTTTAATAAAATTAATATTTCCAGAAGCAAAAATAATCCATTGCAGGAGACAAATTAAGGATACTGCTCTTTCAATTTATAAAAATCTTTTTCATGGTAGTGCGTATAGTTGGTCTTATAACAAAGATGAATTAACTAACTATATAAAGCTTTATTTAAATATTATTGATTTTTGGGATAATAAATTTCCCCAAGATATTTTTCATAGCAACTACGAGACTCTAGTTAAAAATCCTGAAATTGAGTCAAAAAAAATATTTAATTTTTGTGGATTAAAATGGGATAATAAATTCCTTAATATTGAAAAGTCTAAGACACCAATTAATACTCTTAGCTCGACTCAGGCCAGAAAACCCATCTATAATAAGTCAATTGACTATTATAAAAATTTTGAAAATTTAAACGACTTTTTTAATAAATTAGATTTCTAAAAAGAATTAAATATTAAGAACTTAATTTTTACCTGTTGACTTGTTTGTCTTCCAAATATTGTCTCTACCTTTTACAGTATAGGCAATATAAAAAAACTTTCTATAATTTTCTGATGTCCATTGATCAACTCCATGAAAAGCATTATTTGTATTTAAAATCACAACTAATTTGTTTGACTCAACTTTGATAGAATTAAATTTATTCAATTTTTCATTTGGAGTAATCCCCAAGAATTCAAGTGGATTTTTAGAATTATCACTCTCATAAAGATCTAAATTTGAAATATAATTATTTTTTATATCTTTTACTTCATTTAAATAAAATAAAACTGACATTAGTTTCGACCTACTATCAATATGTGGTTTTAGTTCATATCCAGATTTTGCCTTACATAACTGCAGATCTATCATAACTACAGGTATGTCCATTATGCTCAATGAATACCATAATATACTTAAATATTTTGTATAAATATATAATTTTACTTTTCTAATAAACCTACTTAAAAAAAAATTATCTTTAACCATAAGGTATGATTTGGGGTTAACAAACCATCGAGCTTTATCTAAATTTAAACCATCAATGACAAGATCATCACACTCTGCTTTAAAGATATTATATAAGTTTTTAGAAAATTTTTTTCCAGAGAATGTTGAAAACAATTTTTTCCATACTTTATCTTTTTTTAAAAAGCTAGACATCAAAGGGTTTTGAAACTGAATATTTGTTCTTCCTTCTGTAAGACCCATCTTGTCGTGTAAATCCTCTATTTTATTAAATAGTTCCCTTGGAAAATTATCTTTTATGTAATCAATATCTTCTTTGTTTAATAAATTTTCTTGAACAAGATATGGAAAGTTATCATTTTTTTTATATTTAGATTCTACAAAAAACATTTTTTATTTTAGGATATATAATTTGATTTGCTCCGGTAAGATTATTATGAAATTTCGTAGCCATTAATTCCCAATCCAGGTGGTATACCATATTCTAAAATTAGTGCAAGTCTTGATCCGTTAATTGGTGGACGCCCCTTATGAAAACCAAAAGTATCTTCAAAAATAATTGTTCCCTTTTTTCCCACAAATGTTTTAATATTATCTTCTCCATAAAATTTAATAATTTCCTCATCATGAATTCTTTCAGCATGAGAGTGTCTAAGCTTCTTTTTTTTGTGAGTTTTTTGTACGAATGTATGTGGACCATTATCTTGCCCCACATCATTTAAATAAATGAAAACCTTAAAAAATTTTTTATAATCTGCATCATAATGAAAGAATTGAGCATTTTTTTTTTTAGTTTCCACATCTACACTAAAGGAATTTGAGATAATACAATGAGGTCTAAGAATTATTTTTTCTGAATTAAGATAACTTTTAGCAATATTCAAAAAAAAAGGTGATTGTGAAATTTTTGAGATTTCACTTTGTAATTTTGGTAATATTGATATTGAAACATGATATAAGTTTTGTTTATTAGAATATTCTAATATTTCATTTAAATTTATATTTCGTGGAATTGCTATCTTCTCCTCTTTTATTATATATTTACCTGTTTTCTTGTCTAAATCTTTAAAAAAAGGCTTAAGTCCATATTCAAAATTATTTTTTTTGAAATCATCAACAATTAAATCTACGATTTCACTTTTTATACATGTTTTATAATAACCTTTTTCTATAATCTCTTTAATTATATCTTTACTATTTTCACCTTTAATAAAAATATTTTCTTCAAAAACATTTTTTAGTTTATTATTATATCCAATTAAGTTTCTTATAAAATAAAAACTATAAAAAAACCTTATTAAAAATATTTTAAGTTTACCAAGTCTCTTATATTTTTCTGAATAGTACTTGGAAGCTGTAATTGTGTGAATAAAATGGTTTTTAATTGATCTTATTACAAAAAATAATTCACTTTTTTTTAGATTCATTGTTGAGATAGCAATTTAGTTTTTTTAAGGGAAGGAATAGCCTGAGCAAAAGAAAAAGTTTTTGTATTTATAAATTCAGAAACTTTATTTTTAACTTGTATTTTTGCTTTATTTTTTTTTGCCATGTGACCTATAGATAGTACGCATCTTATTTATGATTTCCAGCTTTTAAAGTCTATTGCCGTAACTGATGTCTAATCTTTTCAATAAGTGATAAATGACAAAGGTCTCTTTAAACTTACCTGTATCACTTAGCTTATTAATTATTTTAAATTTAATTTATAAAAAAAAGGCCCTAATGATTAAATCAGGGCCTTTAAATTTGTTGTGTTTAACTACTAATTAGAATGCGAAAGATACAGCAATTTCTGTATGTTCGTAGTCAGCAGTAGCCGCTCCACCAGCATTATCAACAGCATTAGCATGAGCTTTAACAGTCATACCACCCATTGAGTAACCAATAGAAATACCTGATTGCTCTTCGTCTGCAGTTTGACCACCGATATCAACAGTTCTTTCTCCGTAAGAGATAGATAGGTCATCATTGATTGCGTAAGCAATTGACATACCAGTTGTATCGTAATCTACAGTTGAGTCATAAGTATCATAATCTGAAACTTGGTAACCAACAGTTACTGGACCGTAAGCATACTTAACAGCGTAAGTACTTAGATCATCAGCTTGAGTTATAGTTGTAGCATTTTGTTTTTCACCAGTACCTAAGTAAACTGTTAAACCATCCATTGGAGTAGCAGTTAAGGCAATTGATAAAGCAGAAACACCAGCACCAGCACCTGAAACACTACCTGTTTGTTGAGAAACAGGTTCGTTTAGGTTGTAACCAATGTTAATACCAACATTTGCTACAGTGTTAGCGTACTTGAAGTAATTTCCACCTGTAGAAACTCTTCCAGAGTTAGTAACACCATTCCATACTTCTTCATCAGCAGTAGGTAGTACGTCATCGATAGATCCGATTCCAGCAGAACCATCTACTAAGTTATAAGTAACTGCACCCATCGCACCCATATCAACAGTCATTGAAGAGTTTGAAGAAGCGCCATCATCTAGTGTGTGAGATGAAGATACAGCCCAACCGTTATCCATTTCCATAGATCCGTCTACTGTAATATCTTTGTCCATACCAAATCTGTTACCAGTTTGACCTGAGTCACCAGTACCATTTTTAGTTGTGTAAGACATTTTACCAGAACCTGATACTGACCATTCTGCTTGCGCACCTGATACAGCGATAAGAGAACCGGCTAGAGCTGTTAAACCAGCTTTTTTCCATGTTTTCATTTTTTATCCTTTGTTATTATTATTTAATTATTAATAATTAGTTTCTATGAATTAACTAACTTCACAAAAACTTCGACTGTTTTATTGGTAAATTTAGTAAAATAGTTTTTTTTTTGTTTAAAAATGATTAAATTATTTATACTGTTGTAAATATATCACTTAAATAAACTTATATATACGCAATTTTTATGTAATAAGGTTAATTTTATATCAATTATGAATATATTCCGTCAGAATCAATTATTAGCGATTATTTTAATACCCCTCTTGTCATTTATTTTGGCCGGTTGTGGGGGATTCAAGAAAGTAGATTCTAGAAAAATTCCTGTAAATGTAAACGAAAGAGCTGAAAAAAATATTCAAGATGGAAAGGGATTTAGGTTGGGTAGCAAAAAAAATAATGGAGTTTTTGAATTTGCATCTTCAAATGAGATGTGGAGAGCTTCTATAGAGCTATTAGATTTTACACCATTAAGTAATGTTGATTACTCTGGAGGGATAATTATTACTGATTGGTTTTCAGAAAAAAATTCTGCAAATGAGTCTATAAAAATTACAGTAAGGTTTCTATCTAATGAAATAAGAGCGGACGGCATAATTATAACTGTACATAAAAAAACCTGTAATGAAAAAAATAACTGCCAAATTAAAAAAATTAGTTCAAATCTTTCTCAAGAAATTAAGTTAGCTATATTAAAAAAAGCTGCAATAATAAAAGATAATGAGCTAGATAGAGATCCAGACTATAAAGATCCTCGTATAAGTGATTAACAATTATAAAATTTTAATTATTATTTAAATGGAAAGATATAACTTTAAAATAATTGAAAAAAAATGGCAGGACCACTGGACAGATCAAGAAATATTTAAAACCAAGGTAGATAAAAATAAAAAAAAGTTTTATTGCTTGGAGATGTTTCCTTACCCATCAGGAAAAATACATATGGGACATGTTAGGAACTATACAATTGGCGATGCATTGGCTCGATTTAAAATTTTACAAGGTTTTAATGTTTTACATCCAATGGGTTGGGATTCTTTTGGCATGCCAGCTGAAAATGCTGCAAGGCAAAATAATTTAGATCCTAAAACTTGGACTGAATCAAACATCAAGGCTATGAAATCTCAACTTAAAAGACTTGGTTTATCGATTGATTGGGATAAAGAAATTTCTACATGTTCACCAGATTATTATAAACACCAACAAGAATTTTTCTTGGAGCTTTATGATAAAGGATTAGTTTATAGAAAAGAAAATTATGTTAATTGGGATCCTGTTGATCAAACAGTTTTAGCAAACGAGCAGGTCATTGATGGAAAAGGTTGGAGATCAGGGGCTAATGTTGAAAGAAAAAAATTAAATCAATGGTTTTTCAAAATTTCTAAGTTTTCAGAAGAGTTACTTGAGGGTTTAAAATCACTAAAAAATTGGCCTAATAAGGTTAAGGTCATGCAAAAGAACTGGATAGGAAAGTCTTTTGGGTGTGAAATTAAATTTAAAATCGATAATAGTAAATTAGTTGATAGTATTTGCTGTTACACAACGAGACCTGACACATTATTTGGTTTTTCTTTTTTGGCATTATCAGTTGATCATCCTCTATCAAAATTTTATGAAAAAAACTTGGAGTTTCAAAACTTTAAAAAAGAATGTTCAAAAACTGGTACGACGGAAGAGTCGATTGCCGTAGCAGAAAAGCTTGGTTTTAAAACAGACTTAATCGCAATAAACCCTCTAGACGAAAATATAAAGGTTCCAGTATATTTTGCAAACTTTGTACTTATGGATTATGGCCTAGGAGCTATATTTGGCTGCCCAGCACATGATCAGCGTGATCTAGATTTTGCAAAAAAATATAATTTAAAGATTACTCCAGTTGTAAAACCTGAAAAAGACAAAAATTTTGAAATTAACAATGAAGCTTATACTGGAGAAGGTTATCTTTTTAATTCTAAATTTCTAAATGGATTAAAGGCTCCAAATGAATCAATTATTAAAACAATTGAATATCTTGAAAAAAATGAACTTGGGAAAAAAAAAACCAATTATAGATTAAAGGATTGGGGAATATCAAGACAACGTTACTGGGGATGTCCTATACCAATTGCCTATGATGAAGATGATCAACCTATTAAAATCCCTAGAGATATGTTGCCAGTAAAATTACCAGAAATAGAAAAATTAAAAAAAACAGGCAATCCATTAGATAGTGAGGAAAAATGGAAATATTTTTCCTTAGATGGGAAAAAATATAGAAGAGAAACTGATACGCTGGATACCTTTGTGGATTCTTCTTGGTACTTTTTGAGATTTTGTTCCTCTGATAATGCTGATTATGGATTTACTCAAGATGAAGTTAATTATTGGATGCCAGTAGATCAATACATAGGAGGTGTTGAGCATGCTATTTTACATCTTTTATATTCTAGATTTTTCATGCAGGCCCTTTCTTTCAAAAAAGAGGAATTTAAATTAAAAGAGCCTTTTGATGGTTTGTTCACTCAAGGGATGGTGTGTCATGAGACTTATAAGGACCAAAAAAATAACTGGTTAAGCCCAGATGAAATTTTTTCTGATGATAATAAAAAATTTTATATCAAAAAAAATCCGAAAGAATCTGTAATAGTAGGACCAACAGAATCAATGTCTAAATCAAAAAAAAATACCATTGACCCACAAAGTATTATAGAAAATTTTGGAGCTGATTCAGTTAGGCTATTTATACTTTCTGATAGCCCTCCAGAGAAAGATATTCAGTGGTCCGAGCAAGGAATGGCTGCTTCATTTAAATTTATACAAAAACTTTGGAATTTGAACTCTAGAATTTTAGATAAAATTGAAATGAATGAATCAGGAACTGAAAAAGAAAATTTAACAAAATTTACAAATCAGTTAGTGCATAAGATTACAAAAAATTTAGAAAATTTTCAATACAATGTTATAGTTGCCAATTTTCATGAAATGTATAATTTTTTATCTAAAGAAATAGAGAAACCAATCAACAAAGATATTTTAATAACAAATTATTCAAAGATTTTATCAATAATGATTCCTTTTATTCCTCATCTAGCACACGAATGTTTAGAAAAAATTACTGGAAAAACAAAAATAGAGTGGCCAAAAGTAGATGAAAAAAATATATTAGATGACAATATTAACTTCGTTGTTCAAATTAATGGGAAAAAAAGAGGTGTATTTAATACAAAAAAAGATACTAGTGAAAAAGAGGTTTTAGAAAAAATCAATAACGATATTGAATTACAAAAATATATAAATAATCAAAGTATTAAAAAAACTATTTTCGTGCCTAACAGACTTATAAACATGATAGTATAAAAAAATGTCAAAAAAAATATTCTATTTATTACTTTTTTTTTTTTTATCAAAATGTGGATATGAGGCAATTTATTTAAAAAAAAACATTAAATATTTTAATTTTTCTATAAATGAATTAATTTTTACTGGAGATAGGAAGGTAAATATTAAATTAAAAGAAAAGCTGTTTAATTATACTAAAAAAGAAAAACTAGTAACATTTAACTTACTAATAAATACAGAAGTTATAAAAACAATCTCAGCAAAAGATGCTTTGGGGGATCCTACAATTTTTCAATTGGAAGTGAGAATTATAGTTAAAGTTTTGAACCAACAAGATTTACATATAACTACATTAAATTATGTAGAAAAATATAAGTACAGAAATGATAATAATAGAGTTGAGCTTAAAAAATACGAAGATGAAGTTAAAACTTCAATAGCAGAAACATTTGCAAAAGAAATAAGTTTAAGTTTATCAAGAATTAGATGATTCTAAAATCATTTGAATTGAATAAATTAAATTTAAATAATCATAATTTTTACCTTTTCTACGGAGAAAATGAGGGACTTAAAGAAGAAACTATAAAAAATTTATTTGAAAAAAATTATCTGGAAAAAATTTATAGATATGAGGAAAAAAATATTTTAGATAATAAAAATGATTTTTTTAATGACATACTAACAAAATCTTTTTTTGACAATGAAAAACTTATAATTGTCAGTAGAGTTACTGATAAAATCAAAGACATAATTGAAGAAATTTTTAATAAAGAAATAACAGATATCAAATTTATATTAAATACTAAAACCCTTGAAAAAAAATCCTTATTAAGAAAATTTTTTGAAAAGGAAAAAGCCATGATATGCATTCCATTTTATGAAGATAATAATCAAACATTAAATTCTATAATTAGCCAATTTTTTAGAAATAAAAAGATCCCAATTTCACAACAGTTAGTCAATGTATTAATAGAAAGAAGTAGAGGTGATAGAAAAAATTTAAATAATGAATTACAAAAAATTGAGAGCTTTTCATTAAATAAAAAAAATATAAACCTTCAAGAGATAATTAAGTTAACCAATCTTGCAGATAACTATGGAGCGTCAGAACTTATTGATCATTGCCTTGCTAAAAATACTAGGAAAACAATGGCTATTTTGAACGAAAACAATTACACAGAAGAAGATAATATAATTATTACTCGGACATTATTATCAAAATTGAAAAGGCTAGTTAAAGTTTTTGAGCTAGTTGGTGAAAAAAGTAATATTGAAAATATTGTCCTATCATTTAGACCACCTATTTTTTGGAAAGATAAACCACTAGTAATACAACAAATAAAAGCTTGGAAGAGAAGTGAATTAGAAAATTTAATTTACAGAACTAATGAGGTTGAGTTGTTAATTAAGAAATATTCTGGAACAGGTAAAAATATACTTTTTGATTTTATAATTAATATTTCTAAAAAATTTAATAATTAGACTTAATAATTAGACTTAATAATTTCAATTAATTTATTTAATTGGTCAAGATCTTTATATTCTACCACTAAAGACCCTGCATTATTTTTTTTATTTCTTATCATAACATTCAACCCTATTTTTTCTATTATTGAAGATTCTAATTCTTTTAAATTTGAATCCCTAGATCTTTTAAAAGGTTTTTTTCTAATTTTAAAAATC
>ENA-ORXF01001532-ORXF01001532.1-marine-metagenome-genome-assembly--contig:-NODE-1532-length-14816-cov-7.462786_pt1 | contig 14816 bp, 12 predicted proteins | sample MGYA00237864_ERZ511476 | MGnify/ENA primary metagenome ERZ511476 (study PRJEB26306, sample SAMN06343908) | marine metagenome | isolation source: coastal waters | place: Atlantic Ocean: West Antarctic... | reverse complement strand
AAAATTCTATTTTTTAAAGTTGTAAATCCTAAATCTAATGGTTCAAAAATGTGTTTATATTTCATAATCTTGGAATTGAATTTGCTATGCATGCATAACACTTTGCAAGATATGTTTATTTTTTGAAAAGAAAAAGGCAAAAAAATTGATTCTTTAGATTTAAAAAATCATCTTTTAATTATAAATTCAAAGGAACATCGATAACTAATAATTTACTTAATTTGTTCGCTTTAATAGTAACTGTTTCTTTTTCAGAAATTCCAAGGGCATCTCTTTTATCAAGAGTTTCACCTTCGAGGACTACTGCTCCTTCAATCACTAAAAAATAAGCGCTATTTTTTAAATTATAACTGGTTTCAAAGCCCTCATCTAAATCGATCATAGACAAGTATGCTTGTTGGTTTATTGGCAAAGAACCTTCAATCTGCTTATCTTTTGGTGAAACTAAAACTTGAAACTTGTTTTTCCTTGCTGATGCATCAAACATTTTTTGATTGTAATAAGGAATTATATTTTCTGTTTCCGTAAGAATCCAAAGTTGTAAAAAATTTACAGCATCCGTGCTACTATCGTTAAATTCCGAGTGTGTAATTCCAGTTCCAGCGCTCATCACCTGCACTTCTCCAACTTCGATAGCACGTGTATTATTCATACTATCTTTGTGCGATAATACTCCAGAAATTGGAATAGAAATAATCTCCATATTTTTATGAGGATGTGTTCCAAAACCCATATTTGGCTGTAATACGTCATCATTTAAAACACGTAACATTCCAAAATTCATTCTTTCTAAATTTTGATAATTTGCAAAACTAAAGGTATGGTATGATTTTAACCAACCATGATCTGCGATACCTCTAGATGCTGCTTTGTGTATTGTTTTTTTCATAATTTCTGTTTTTTACTTTAAATACTTGCATTAGTCATTGAACCAGCATCCTTTTTTTTACAAACGATCTTGCTGCTTTGTGTTATTTTTTTTAAATATTTTCACCTTTTGTCTATATAAAAAGGTTCTATTTATTTTCCTTGGAAAATACTTAAACAAATTTTTTTATCTTATTTTATCTAAAAGATTGCTTAAAACAACCGCCTCTTCTTCTGATATATTCTCTAAAAAGGAAAGATTATTATTATTGTTATCTATAGTTGTTAATACATCTAAACCAGCTTTCGTAATTTTAACATAAACGACTCTTCTGTCAAACTCACAACGCTCTCTTTCAATGAAGGTTTTGTCACACAACTTATCCATTAAACGAGTTGCATTTGGCGCCCTCTCTATCATTCTATCTTTTACAATTTGCACTTTTATCTGGTCTTTCGCACCTCGTAAAATTCTTAAAATATTGTATTGCTGTGGCGAAATTCCGTAGGGTTTAAAAAATACATTCTCTTTGCTACTTAACCAATTAGAAGTATATTTTATATTGATTAATGCTTTTAGCTTACTATTTATAAATTTAGAATTGATGTCTTTAGCAATGTCTCCCATAATTTATTGTTTTATTTTGGTTGTTGCTTTTTAGCGACCACTCTTTCCTTTTATTTTTTTTCACTATGCTTTTCTTAATATAAAAACTAAGCTCTTAGCTTTAACTCTTGCATTATCTTATTAAACTCATCTGTTGTTGGCGTTAAATAAATGGCATCATCAACAAATAAAGTAGGAAACTTTACAACACCACCGTACAACTCTTTACTATGTTCTCTAGCTGCTGCATCTTTGGAAACATCTTTGTAGCTATATGGCACATCTGTTGAATTTAAAAAATTCTTATAAGCTACAGTATATGCGTGGCCTTGTTTGCCGTATAAAGTGATCTTCATTTTTATTTATTTACAGAATTTTCAAAAGTATGCAAGTGTTCCTTTAATACTTTTAATAAATCCTCATTTATAATTTTACCTTCTTTAAAATTATCATAAAAATTTGGAAAAGAGAAAGAAGTTAATTCTTTAGCACCCATTCTAGAGAACTTTTGAACCCCAGCTTCTAAAACAAATCTTCCACCCATTCCACCTGGTGAAGTTGCCATTAATAACAATGGTTTATCTCTAAAAACATTTGCTTCAACTCTAGAACTCCAGTCAAAAATATTTTTAAAAGCTGCAGCATAAGACCCATTGTGCTCTGCTAACGAAAGTATAAAACCGTCGTACTTATCTAATAATCCACTGAACTTTTTTGTGTTTTCTGAAAATCCATTTTTTTCTTCGTCTTCACTATACATTGGCATTTCGAAATCTCTTAAATCGATGATATCAAAACTAGTATTTTCTAAATTTTCTGCAGCATAAATTGCTAATTTTTTATTAATAGAGGTTGAACTTGTGCTTCCTGCAAATGCTAATATCTTTTTCATGTTAGATTTTATTTTAAATAATTTTTGATTCAATTCTTGTTTCTCCTTTTACCATTTTAGCAACCGGACATTTACCTGCAAAAACGAGCAAGCGCTTTTTTTGATCTTCTGTAATTTCTTTTTCAAAAGATATTTCTTCCTTTAAATAAGCACCATTATCATCTTTAAGATGAAAAACATTTACTTTTATTTCTCCAACATCCCAATTTCTTCTAGCAGCATACATTCTTAAAGTAACAGCAACACAACTACCAATTGCAGTTAATAAATATTCAACTGGTGTTGGCGCAGTGTCGGCGCCACCGTCAGAAAAAGGCACATCTGTAACCACAAAGTGATTTCTAATTTTTGCTTCTGCTAAATAATTTTTAGTTGTTAGAACAACGGAAGAGTTGGCCATAATAAATGTATTTATTTCCCAGCAAAGTTATAAAATTAAAATTTATTTACCAAGGAAAATAAATTTTATTTACCAAGGAGAATAATGTCAATGTAACTAAAAACAGAAGTATGTCATAAATAGGTAAAACTATTTTTTAAATTAATTCATGTATTTTTAAATGATATAGCAGCATTATTGTTCTTGCATCTATAATTTCTTGATTTTTAATCATATTTAAAGCATCTTCAAATGATATTTCTAGAACTGTTAACTCTTCATTTTCAGAGGCCAAACCTCCACCTATACCAATTTTATCTTCATTTTTATATGCTGCCACATATAAATGAACTTGTTCTCTCATTAAACCTGGTGATAAAAAAACAGTACTTACTTTTTGTAACTGAGAAATAGCATACCCTATTTCTTCTTTTGTTTCTCTAATTACACTTTTTTCTGGCGACTCATTCTCATCAATAGTGCCGCCACAAACCTCTATTGAAAAACCATTTTTTACACCTGCAACATACATTGGTATTCTAAATTGCTTTGAAAGCATTACTTTTTTTGTTGCTATGTTGTAGAGCAAAACTGCAACACCATCTCCTTTTCCGTATACTTCGTGTGTTAATCGAGTTGTTTTTCCATTTTTAAAAGTGAAATCAAAACTTACCTGTTCTAAGGTTCCCCAAATATTAGAAATCACTTTAAAAGTTATATTCTTTACTTTTTCTTTTATTTTCATAAAATTTTCTGAATTATTGATTACTGAATTAAAATATACTTTGCATTTATTCTTTTTCTAAATAGTTTAGATACCCTAGCTATTAGTTAAAAGTAAGAATAATTATAGATTAATAATTCCTAAGAAAAAACATATTTCAAAAACTTAAAACTTTATTCGCTTCTTTTTTCAATTCAAAGATAAATTAAGAGCACTCGATACTATTTTTTGTTTTTTAAAAAAGAATGTTATGTTATATTTACCTGCAGTTTAAAATCTTTTTTTTGTGATAATGAAAAAAATAAAAATAATTACCTTGAGTATCTTCCTTTTAGGAATTTCAAGTATTACAACTTCTCAAAATCAAGCTCCAGAACTAGACGCTGGTGTTACTATTAGACAAGCATATTGCCCTAGAACCCAAATAATCATAGCAACAGATTTCACTATAACGGATGCTGATGACACGGGGATTGATGCCTTTTCGATACAAATCTCTTCCGGGTATTCAAGAAGTAGTGATAAATTATTTTTAACTGGAACACATCTCACGATAAATGAAGATTGGTCTGAAGTTGAAGGAAAATTAAAGCTGACTCCTGCAGTAGGAACTAAAATTTTATATACAGATATACAAAAAGCAGTTCGCGAGATCGTTTTTGAAAGCTCTTCTAACACTATTAGTGGAGAAAAAGATTTTTCTTTCACCATTGGCGATGCAAATTACCTACCATCTACCGAACATTTTTATGTTTTTGAATCAAAACTTAATATTACCTGGACAGCTGCAAAAGCAGCAGCAGAAATAAAAAATTACTACGGACTTCAAGGGTACCTTGCCACCATACTTTCGGAAGAAGAAAATCAAATATCCGCAGAACAAATAACTGGCACGGGATGGATTGGTGCCACTGATGCCGATGAAGAAGGAGTTTGGAACTGGGTTACTGGTCCTGAAGCCATTACTAACTTCTGGAACGGGACTTTCATTGGTTCGCCTGCAGAAGATCCAGCTGGAACTGATAGGTATTCAAATTGGAATACTAATGAACCGAATCAAAGCGGAAATGAAGATTATGCGCATATAACAGATAATTCTGTTGGATTAAGAGGTTCATGGAATGATTTAGCAAACGAAGGAGGAGGAGGAGGGCCTTATCAAGCCAAAGGCTATATCGTAGAATATGGAGGCATGCCTGGAGATCCTGTTTTAAACATTTCTACAAGTACTAGTATTTATATCCCTAAAATAGTGTCCGTAGATAGTGCCGAAACTTGCGCTAATAGCAGTGTTACTTTAACAGCAACAGTTTCAGAGGGAGCTATTTTTTGGTATGATGCCATAACCGGAGGAAATCTTTTAGAAACAGGAAATACCTTTACTACACCAGTACTAAACAATTCCAAAACGTACTATGCAGCCGCTTCTCCTGAAGGATGTGAAACCTCAGATAGATTGGCGGCAGTAGTCACTGTATATGCTGTACCCATCGCTAATGACCCTGTAGATAATAGAGTTTGCGACGATGATGGAGATGGATTTTATAGTTTCAATTTTGATACCGATACGACTCCACAAGTACTAAAAAATCAAAATATCACTGACTTTGAGGTATTATATTTCAACAACCTCAGTGACGCTGAGGCGAATGTTGCAGGCACAAATATTACAAGCCCATATACCAATACTATTGCTTTTACTTTAGAAACAATCTATGCTAGAATTCATAACAAAAACGATACCAGCTGTTATGATATTGTAGATTTTAATCTATTGGTTTCAGCACTGCCAATACCACTGCAACCTTCACCTTACAGAATTTGCGATAATCTATAAAGTACTTCTGATACTGATGGAATAGTAAATACCTTTTCCTTGAAAAGTAAAGATTTAGAAGTTTTTGGCTCTTTAGATAAAGAACAATACACTATTAGTTATCACAGCACCCAAATTGGTGCAGATACCAATGAACCTTCCACAGTAATTGATAAAGATTCGATGCATTCCGTAACAGTTTCTCAAACAATGTATATAAGAGTAGAAAACAAAGACAATACAACCTGTTATGATGCTACTAAAACTTTAGAACTCTTCGTAGATCCTTTGCCTACTGTTACTGCAGTTACGCAATTAAAACAATGTGATACGGATGCAGATAAACAAACTACATTTAACCTAACTGAGGCAGAAATTAATATATCTAACAACTTTGAAAGCGAAAGTTTCAACTATTTCTCCACTGAAACAGCTGCTATTAATGGAGCTCCAGAAGTTACAGATAAAACAAGTTATTTTGTAAATACAACAGGGGAAGCTTGGGTAAGAACATTATCAAATAAAAACTGCTATAGAATTTCTAAAATTGAACTAACAGTAAGTTACACTCCAAACGAACCTTATCAAGAAACCTTTATTTCTTGTGATGATTTTTTAGATACTAATGGAAATAATACAGATGCAAATTCTGATACAGACGGAATTACATACTTCAATTTTAGCATTGCTACTTCTGAAATAACAGATGACGAAGATGTAGAAGTTGAATTTTACGAAACTGAACAAGAAAGAACGCAATCTATTAATGAAATTCAGCTTTCGCAAAACATAGCTAATTATAGAAACAAAAACATCCCCAATACCACAGGAAATTCTTTTCCTATCTATTATAAATTAATTAGCAAAAGCAATAATAATTGTAAAGGTTTAGGACAAATTTATTTACAAATAGATCCTGTTCCAATAGCTAATTATGTTGACGACATTGCACTATGTGATGACACAAATGACGGCAACTCAACAGACGGAATTGTACAAAATTTCGATTTAGAAAGTCAGACAAATATAATTTTAGGCGTGCAAAACACCTCAGATTTTACAGTCACCTATCACATTTCTGCTGCTGATGCTAATTCAGGAAGTTCTCCTCTTACATCTCCTCACACAAATACGAGTCGTGAATTACAAACCATTTTTGTAAGAGTTACAAATAATGATACAGGTTGTTTTACAGACCACACCATTTTTAACCTGATTGTAAACCCTTTACCAATTGCAAATTTTGTAGATGATTTAGAAGTTTGTGATGACAATACTGACGGTACTGCCAAAAATGGTTTTTCGCAAACAGTCGATTTAGAAAGTCAAACGAGTGGAATTATAGGAACACAAGATCCTGCTATTTATATTGTAACGTATCATCGTAATTTAAATGAAGCTCAAAATAGCATAAATCCTTTAGTTTCTCCTTTTTCAAACACCACTGCTTACCGACAAACAATTTTTGTTCGTGTTTTTAATTCTGATACGCAATGTGCAAACGGAATTTCTAATTTTGATTTACTTGTAAACCCAGAACCCACTTTTGAAACCATTTCAAATCTTTCTGAATGTGACAATAATGACGATTTGGATGACGCAAACGGTATTATTCAAACCATTGATTTAGACGGTAAAATTCCTGAAATTCTAGGAAAATCTCAAGATCCTGATGATTATAATGTGAGTTTTCATATTTCACAAGAAGGTGCTTCTTCCGGCAACTTACCAATTGTATCTCCTTATACAAACACAAGCGCCACAGAAACAATGTATATTAGAATTCAAAATAAAGCAACTTCTTGCGTAAATGACGATGCTACTTTTGATGTAATTGTCAATACTTTGCCCAATTTCATTGTAACTTCTCCTCAAATTTTGTGCTTAAATGATACTCTTAAAAATATTGCTGTAGAAAATCCTTTGTCTATTTATACTTACGTGTGGAGAGATGCTATTGGTAATACAATTGGCGAAGATGATAATTTAAATGTTACTAGTGGCGGAAATTACACCGTAACAGCAACGACTACAAATGGAACTAACTGCAGTAGAACTGAAAAGATAGCCGTAAATGAATCAAATTCTGCAAACTTATTAGCTAGTTTAATAACGATTTTAGATGAAGGGAATACTATTGGAAGTGAAAATAACTTAGCTATTATGATTGATGTCCTAAACAATGATTTAGGTCCTGGTGATTATCAATTTGCCTTAAGAAATGATGATGAAAATACGACTACTTCATTTCAAGATGAACCTCTTTTCGAAAATCTAGAAGGCGGTATTTATACCATTATAATAAATGATAAAAATGGCTGTGCTCCAAATGCAAAGTTGCAAGTCTCTGTACTGCAATTTCCAAAATTCTTTACACCCAACGGAGATGGCAAAAATGACACTTGGCTAATTAAGGGTGCAAACAAAACTTTTTATCCGAATAGCAGCATCAATATTTTTAATAGATTTGGTATGTTAGTTGCACAAATACCTATTGATGGACTAGGATGGAACGGAAGCTATAACGGCAAAAGACTAACATCAGATGATTACTCGTATACTATTACATTGATACCAGCAGACATCTCAAAAACAACAATTAATAAAACAGGAAAGTTTTCTTTGATTAGAAAATAGTACATAAAAAAACCCCTTGAAATTATTCAAAGAGGTTTTATCAACTAACTTACTACATTTGTGAAAAAATAAATTTATTAAGCCACTTTGCCTATTTTGTTTTTCACTTTTTTAGGCTTTTCAGTAATTTTAAACTGACTAGAAGTATTATTTTCTCCACCAGCTTTCAACGCTTTATCGCCAGCAAAAAACGCTTTATGGTCGTCACCTAAATCTGAACCCGCCATTCTTTGATGTTTTACACAAGCAACGCCTTTTCTAATTTCTTGTCTTTGAACTCCTTTTACATATGCCAGCATCCCTTCTTCACCGAAATACCCTTCCGTTAAATCATTCATGTGCAACGCAGTTGTATGATAGGTTGGTAAAGTAATTAAATGGTGAAAAATACCTGCTTCTCTTGCGCCGTCTATTTGAAAGGTTTTAATTTTTTGATCTGCACGACAACATAGTTCAGAGTCATCATAATACACATCCATTAAATTATTCCGATCATAAGCTGTCATATTTTCTCCTTCAGAAAGCATTTCATCATACACTTGATTCCGGAAATTCAATGTCCAATTAAAAGACGGTGAATTGTTATATACCAGTTTTGCATTTGGCACAACCTCTTTTACGCGGTTTACCATCGCAGCAATTTGTTGGACGTTAGGGGTCGGAGTTTCAATCCATAATAAATCTGCACCATTTTGTAAACTCGTAATACAATCTAACACTACTCTATCTATATTTGTATCTTCTTTAAATTTGTACAAACCATTTGCCAATCGAATAGGGCGCACTAATTTTCCGTCCCTTTTCAACAAGACATCATCTTCTTTGGCATCGTTCACATCAATTTCTTCTGCAGCTACAAAAGCTAAATATTGTGAGGCTAAATCGCCAGATTCTTGACTTACTGGTAATTTCTGAGTCAAACTAGCTCCTTCAGAATCGGTTCTTGCAACGATAATTCCGTCATCTACGCCCAACTCTATAAAAGCATATCTAATAGCGTTTAGCTTCGCTATAAAATCTTCATGCGGCACCGTTACTTTCCCGTCTTGATGCCCACATTGTTTTGCATCTGAAACCTGATTTTCAATTTGGATTGCACATGCGCCGGCTTCAATCATCTTTTTAGTTAATAAATACGTTGCCTCTTCGTTCCCGAAACCCGCATCGATATCTGCAATAATGGGCACAATATGTGTTTCGAAATTATCTATTTGATCTTGTACATTCTCTCCATTTTCTAATCTTTTGAATAAATCATTTAATTCAATGGCATCAGCCTGACGCAAGAAGTCATAAATTTCTGAAATAAGGCTTGGGACTGCAGTTTTTTCGTGCATTGACTGGTCTGGTAAAGGCCCAAATTCTGAACGCAATGCAGCCACCATCCAACCAGATAAGTACAAGTAACTTTTACTCGTAGTTTTGTGGTGTTTCTTAACAGCAATCATTTTTTGCTGTGCAACAAAACCATGCCAACAGCCTAAAGACTGTGTATATTTTGATGCATCAGCGTCATATTCTGCCATGTCTTTTCTCATGATAGCCGCGGTATATTTCGCAATATCTAAACCTGTTTTAAAGCGATTTTGGGTGACCATTCTTGCAGCACTTTCAGAATTTATAGCATTCCAAGAATTGCCATATTTTGCTTTCAAGTTCCTCACAGTTTCTAAAGCTGAACTATACTTGCTTTGTGCTAAATTTTTCATAATTTCGTTGTTTAATTGTTAGGGTTATTCCAAATTTTAATAATTACGTCTCGCACACTATTGCCGTAGTTGCGAGACACTTTTTTTTAAATGTGCTTGTACGCTGAAAGTGTTAAAAACTCTTTGTAGTCTTTTGATAAAACCAATTCGTCAAACAGCACAATTGCTAACTTAAATTTTCCGTCTATAAAATTGCGCTCGCCGACTAAATTCTTGATTTTTTCTAACTCTTCTTTTTTTAATTGTTGATACATTTCTCTATTAAAAACGGTTTTATTGTCTAACTGAATACTTTTATGTAACCAAAGCCAAACTTGCGTTCTGGAAATTTCTGCAGTTGCCGCATCTTCCATTAAATTGTAGATGGCAGCCGCTCCATTTCCGCGCAACCAACTTTCTATGTATAAAATACCAACGTTTATATTTTTTCGAATACCTTCTTCTGTAATGGTTCCTTCTGGCATTTCAACTAAAGCTGCTTCAGACACTGTTACATCTTCTCTAGAATTATGAATTTGATTTTTAGTAGTCATGTTTTTATTAAAAACATCCATCGCTACAGCAACCAATCCAGGATGTGCCACCCACGTCCCATCATGACCATTTCTAACTTCTAATTCTTTGTCTGCCATTACTTTTGCAAATGCAGCATTATTTGCTATTTCATCGTTTTTAATTGGTATTTGCGCTGCCATACCTCCCATTGCATGTACATTCCTTTTATGGCATTTTTGAATCACCAATAAAGAATAGGCACTCATAAAAGGAGAGCTCATGGTTACTTGATCTCTGTTGGGAACCCTAAAATTTTTATGCTTTTTGAATTTTTTGATGTATGAAAAAATATAATCCCAACGGCCACAATTTAAACCAGCCATGTGATTTCTTAATTCATAAATGATTTCATCTAATTGAAAGCTAGCTGTAATCGTCTCTACTAAAACAGTCGCTTTAATCGTTTTTTGAGGAATTGATAGATAGTCCTGTGAGAAAACAAAGACATCGTTCCATAAACGTGCTTCTAAATAATGCTCTAATTTTGGCAAATAAAAATACGTTGCAGAACCTCGCTCTTGTAATGTTTCGATATTGTGGAAAAAGAACAAACCAAAATCTACAAAAGAACCAGACATTTTTTCTCCATCCACTAAAAAATGTTTCTCATTTAAATGCAATCCTCTTGGACGCACTAATAAAGTTGCCGTTTCCTTATTTAATGTATAGGTTTTATCTTTTTTCTCATTATAGAACGAAATGCTCTTATTAATTGCATCTCGCAAGTTCACTTGACCTTCTAAATTGTTTGAAATATATGGCGAATTACTATCCTCAAAATCTGCCATAAAAGTTTTAGCACCAGAATTTAATGCATTAATCACCATTTTTCTATCTACAGGACCTGTAATTTCAACTCTTCTATCTAACAAATCTTTTGGCAAAGGTGCACACACCCAATCCGCAGCTCTAATATCTTTTGTTTCGTCTGGAAAAGAAGGAAAGTTGCCAGCATCAAAATATGCCTGCTCAATTTCTCTATCTGCAAGTAATTTCAACCTACGCTCGTTAAATTTATAATGCAATGCTAACAGAAACTGATTCGCTTCAGGTGTTAAAACATCTTGATAATCCGAAACTTTAAATCCCTTAAAATCAATTTCTTTGGTACTAATAATTTCTTGCATACTTCGATTGTTTTAATTTCTACACTGCAATAATAAAAATAATATTTGAACTCTACAAGCGAACGTTCGCTAAATATGTAAAAAACTTTATTTTAGGAAATTCGCTAAATATTATTATCTTTGGCTCTATGGCAATAGAAGATGAATACATTCGCTTAATTTTTGGTTTAAAATTGAAGCAAATTAGAACAGAAAAAAAACTGTCACTTTTTGGATTGGCAAAATTAACAGGTTTGTCTAAATCGTATTTAAATGAAATTGAAAAAGGAAAAAAATATCCCAAAACAGATAAAATTCTTATTCTTTCAGAAAAACTAGAAACACCCTATGACCATATAGTCTCATTAAAACTTGATAAAAATCTTGCTCCAATTGGCGAAATTTTACAATCTAAGATTCTAAAAGAAATTCCGTTAGAACTCTTTGGCATTAAAGAAAACAACTTGATTGATATTGTATCAAATGCGCCTGCAAAAGTAAATGCATTTATTAGTACCATTATTAAAATTGCGCAAAACTACAACTTGTCAAGAGAGAGTTTCTTTCTAGCTTCCTTGCGTTCTTATCAGGAAGCACACAACAATTATTTTGAAGAAATAGAAAGCGATGTCGAGAAATTTGCAAAATCTTATCATTTAGATCTCTCCAAAAGAATTAAATCTTCTGATTTAGAAGATATTTTAATTGAAGAGTTTGGATATATAATTGATGATAAAGAGCTCTCTAAGCATAACAATCTTGAAGAATTAAGAAATATATTCATTCCCAAAAGAAACACATTATTAATAGCTAATAATATTTCTGAAGCTCAAAAAACATTTATTTATGCAAAAGAATTAGCCTATAACTTTTTAGCAATAAAAGACCGATTGTATACTTTTCCGTGGATAAAATTCGAAAATTTTGATCAAGTTTTAAATAATTTTATCGCCTCTTACTTTGCGGGCGCTCTAATAATTTCAAGAAAATCATTGACAGATAAATTGACTAATTTTTTCTCTTTGGAAGAATGGAAACCTTTGGAATTGCATAAAATAATTAAATACTACAATTGTTCTCAAGAAACATTTTATCAGCGACTAACCACAATTTTACCTAAATACTTCAATATAAAAAACTTGTTTTTCTTGCGTTTTACGCACAGCGAAAATCACTTTGAATATCGACTAAATAAAGAATTACACATCACACAGCAGCAGGCTCCACGAGCAAACAGAAATAACGAGCATTATTGCAGACGCTGGATTTCGATTAAAACAATTCAAGACTTAGAAAAAACATCAAAAGCTAGACCTACTTTTGATGCACAAATATCTTCTTATACAAATCAAAAGAATGAATATTTAGTCTTATCATCTGCCACAAAAGATCCTTTTAAAAAGCACATCAACAGAAGCGTAAGTATTGGCATGCTATTATCACCACACTTAAAAAAGAAATTAAACTTCTTTAAAGAAAATACATTTCCAAAAAAAATAGTGGGTATTACGTGTGAAACTTGCGCTGTTAAAAATTGCATGGAGAGAGCTGCAGAACCACTAAGACTAGAGAAAAAAGAAAAATATACTGAAATTGCCAATACAGTAGCGCATATTATAAACTCCTACCGGTAAAATTCTTATTTTAGCAATTGAAAAAAAATAAAAATTTCATGGATTTAAACTTCAATAAAAACGAAGATTATAATAAACTTTTAGCCTCTGATTTACGAAAACGTTTTGCAAAAGTAAAGTTAGGTGGTGGCCAAAAGAGAATCGACAAACATCACGAGAAAGGTAAAATGACCGCTCGCGAAAGAATTGATTATTTATTAGATGCAAAATCAAAATCTATAGAAATTGGTGCCTTTGCAGGTGAAAACATGTACGCAGAACACGGCGGCTGTCCTTCTGGAGGTGTGGTTGTAAAAATTGGATATATCAAAGGCAAACAATGTATTGTAGTGGCAAATGACGCTACCGTAAAAGCAGGCGCTTGGTTTCCAATTACCGGAAAAAAGAATCTGCGTGCACAAGAAATATCAATAGAGAATAAATTACCAATTATTTATTTGGTTGATTCTGCCGGCGTTTATTTGCCTATGCAAGATGAAATTTTTCCTGATAAAGAACATTTCGGACGTATTTTTAGAAACAACGCAATGATGAGTAGCATGGGAATTACGCAAATTTCTGCTGTTATGGGGAGTTGTGTTGCTGGTGGTGCGTATTTACCTATCATGAGTGACGAAGCGATCATTGTAGATAAAACAGCAAGTATTTTTCTTGCCGGAAGTTATTTAGTAAAAGCTGCAATTGGCGAATCTATAGATAACGAAACTTTAGGCGGTGCCACTACACACTGTGAAATTTCCGGAGTAATTGATTACAAGGCTAAAGACGATAAAGATGCACTTGACAAAATAAAATTTATTGTTGATAAAATTGGTGCTTGCGACAAAGCTGGCTTTAGTAAAACCGAATCTTTTGCGCCGAAAGAAAATGAAGATGATATTTTCGGAATTCTTCCCAAAGAGAGAAATGCGCAATATGATATGTTAGAAATCATAAAACGTTTGGTTGATAATTCTGAGTTTGAACAATATAAAGAAGGCTATGGAAAAACGATTTTAACTGGGTACGCAAGAATTGACGGTTGGGCAGTCGGTATTGTTGCAAATCAAAGAAAACTAGTAAAAACAAAGAAAGGAGAAATGCAATTTGGAGGCGTTATTTATAACGATTCAGCAGACAAATCTACTCGTTTTATTGCGAATTGCAATCAGAAAAAAATACCTTTAGTTTTCTTACAAGATGTTACTGGCTTTATGGTTGGAAGTAAGTCTGAGCACGGCGGAATTATAAAAGATGGTGCAAAAATGGTAAATGCAGTAAGTAATTCTGTAGTTCCAAAATTTACTGTTATTATTGGTAATTCTTATGGCGCAGGAAATTATGCCATGTGCGGAAAAGCCTATGACCCGAGGTTAATTGTTGCATGGCCTTCGGCAGAATTGGCGGTAATGAGTGGTAATTCCGCAGCAAAAGTGTTGCTTCAAATAGAAACAGCATCTCTTAAAAAACGTGGCGAAGAAATTACTCCAGAAAAAGAGACGGAATTATTTGAGAAGATAAAATCGCGTTATGACGAACAAATATCTCCGTATTATGCCGCTGCCAGAATCTGGACAGATGCAATCATCAATCCACTAGACACAAGAACTTGGATTTCCATGGGTATTGAAGCTGCAAACCATGCTCCTATTGAAAAGCAATTTAATATGGGTGTATTACAAGTTTAGTAAATAATACTTATATTCATATCAATATTTAATGACTAATAAAACAATTAGTCATTTTTTTATGCCCTATTTTTGCACTACAACTAAATAAAACATGAGTAAAGCTATTTATATTGCTACCGTAGAATCTGATAGTGGCAAATCTCTAATATCATTAGGTTTGTTAAGAGTGATGTTAACCAAATCTACTAAAGTTGGTTATTTTAGACCTATCATAAACGAA
>ENA-ORXF01001529-ORXF01001529.1-marine-metagenome-genome-assembly--contig:-NODE-1529-length-14833-cov-4.616292_pt1 | contig 14833 bp, 15 predicted proteins | sample MGYA00237864_ERZ511476 | MGnify/ENA primary metagenome ERZ511476 (study PRJEB26306, sample SAMN06343908) | marine metagenome | isolation source: coastal waters | place: Atlantic Ocean: West Antarctic... | reverse complement strand
CCTCATAATAAATATTATAGAGCCGCTCTCTTATCTTTTCTTGTAAAAATATTAATGTATAAGTATATGAAAGTATAGCAGTTGATTTAATTTTTACTTGACCTGTTATAAAAAAAGAGCGGTTTCGGCTCCTTATTTTTAAAACAGAGCTATACTGTATGGATAACCAGATACGGGAGTATATTAATGTCTAACTCCCCTGTTTTACAATCTATACCAGTGCATATGCATCTACTAAGCTACAGTCAAAGCACTACTCACACTTACGTTTATTGGGTCTGAGACTAGATTCGCTTTAATGACTTAAGGCACCCTAAAACACTAGCTGGTGAGCATGTCACTAACTACCTGCCTCAGTTTCGCCGCACTCATGCACAGCGAATGCTACCTGTTGTATTGTCTTGAAGCTTGCTCCAAGAACAGATTTTTTTAAGTAACCATTAAAGCGTGTCGCCTCGGCCTGGGCTTTGTCATTCTAAAAAATAGGCCTTACATGGCAGGGTGCTTTGGCGCTGGCTTGATTACCTATGGGTTTGCTGGCGCTGAGTAAGTTAAATAACTAAAGGCACTGTTTGGGTGTCTGCGCACACTTCTGGCAATGCTTGAGCCATGGCATGGTGCAGGGCTTCTACGCAGGGCCAGTAAACACTGCCTGTGCGTGCTAAAAAGCCTATTTCGCGGGCTTGCTTGGGTGCAGTGATGGGAATATAGGCAATTTTGTCCTCCCCGTGGCTGATCCACGCATCCATACTAAGCTGAGGCACTATGGTTGCACCGTTACCCGCTGAAACCATATACCTCAATGTTTCTAAACTAGCTCCTCTAAAGGCTTGCGATTGACTTTTTAGCTGGCACAGCTGCGCAGATTGGTCTGCCAAACAATGCCCCTCTTTTAACAATATAAGCTCAGCTCCTGCTAGTTGGGTTCTTGTGACTTGAGTCTTATGTGCCCATGGATGATGATGCCCCACACCTAGCCAAAGCGGCTCTTGCCACAAGCTTAGTTGGCGCAGGCCTGGCTGGGGCTGTGGCAACACCAATATGCCTACATCAATGTCTCCAGCTTTTAGCTGGCGTAATAGCTCATGGGTTTCTAGCTCGTGTAGCTCAATATTGAGATCAGGCAAAAAGGCATTTACATCTGCGCCCGTTTTAGCCATCAAATAAGGCGCCAATGACGGAATAATAGCTAGCCTTAACCGGCCTGTAAGGGGCTTGTTGGAGGCTCTTGCAAAGGCTTCCAGCTCTTGGGCTTGTAGCACCATAGCTTTTGCTCGCTTTGCAATCTCTAGGCCCACATGGGTAAGGATCACTTTTTTGGAGCCACTTTCTATCAGCTGAACCCCTAACTGGCTTTGCAGCTTTTTCAGCTGTCCACTCAGGGTGGGTTGGCTCACATGGCAAGCTGTGGCGGCTTTGCCAAAATGGCCCAGCTCATCCAGTGCGACAAGATAGCTAAGGTCTTTTAAACTCAACATTATTGGTAATACCTATCAAAAAATACATTAATAACGATTATACAAATAATAAGACATGCTGCACACTGTCATATCGGTGCTAGATAGCCGAATTACTCGAATAAAGTACCAAAAAAGGAACAAGGAACATGAGCCCAGGAATTACAGTACCCCAGATTACCTTTAAGTACCGCGTGCGCGATGCCAGTATCGGTGGAGATAACCCATTTCGTTGGCAAGATGTCACTAGTGATGATATTTTTGGCAACAAAAAAGTAGTGGTCTTTTCTCTACCTGGTGCTTTCACACCTACATGTAGCACCTTTCAAGTGCCAGGCTTTGAAGCAGCTTACGAAGAGCTAAAGCAGCTTGGCGTAGATGAAGTGTATGTATTGTCTGTGAATGACACTTTTGTGATGCGTAAGTGGATGCTTGATCAAGACGTTAAAAACATCAAGTTTATTCCCGATGGAAATGGCGAGTTTACCCGTCAAATGGGCATGCTTGTAGACAAAAATAACGTTGGTTTTGGTCAGCGTTCATGGCGCTATGCCATGGTGGTTGATAACGGTGTAGTAGAGCATTGGATGGAAGAGCCGGGCCGTAAAGACAACAATGGTGGTGATCCATTTGATGTTAGCTCTGCCGAGTCGGTGCTTGCTGCCCTAAAGAGCTAACTAAAAGCTCAGTAACGCTTAAGTATCAAAAAAGGGGCCTATTATGGCTCCTTTTTTTGTGCACAATCTTTAGTGTCACCTCCATTTTTAGTGGATAATAAAGCTAAGGCAATGTATACTCCGCCGCGTAATATCACTTGCATCCGCGTTATCTCGGCCACACTTCAAAATAAAGTGGCACGGTAAGGCACCAGCAGGTGCCGGGCATTGGCGTACCTTTAATAATACTCAGATTAATACTAAGTATTAAAAAATAGGTTGAGGCCAATGTATACCGAACAAAGGGCACGGGTCCCTTTTATGAGCCAAAGTTAATATAAATGGCTGAAACCTCTTAATTTACTACTAAACATTAGATAATTGTTAATTATCGTGTGTGTTTGTTATTTAAATTGAGCGGCTTTATTCTCATTTTTTGTGTGGCTGCCTCATTAAAAGATCTCGTACATCACTCCTATTTTATCTCGGCTTTTTTGTTACATCTGGGAGAGTGGCTTTGTTTACGCGCGGGCTTTGTGGATATTTGTGTCCATTAAGTCATCCGATCATTTATAGAGGATTACACGATGACCACTTTTGCAGACTTGGCACTTTCTACGCCAGTACTTAATGCGATCACTCGCATTGGCTACGAACAACCATCCCCTATTCAAGCCGCTGCCATTCCACACCTTTTGGAAGGCAAAGACATTTTAGGTACAGCCCAAACAGGCACAGGTAAAACTGCTGCGTTTGCACTACCGGCACTGTCTAATATTGATTTAAAAAATGAAGTCCCGCAGGTGTTAGTACTTGCACCCACCCGAGAACTCGCCATTCAAGTGGCTGAGGCCTTCCAAAACTACGCCAGCGATATGCGTGGCTTCCATGTACTGCCTATTTATGGCGGTAGCAGCATGAGCGGACAATTACGTCAACTTCAACGTGGTGTGCACGTGGTGGTGGGCACGCCTGGACGTGTGATGGACCATTTGCGCCGCGGCACGCTAAAGCTAGACCAGCTAAAAACTGTTGTGTTAGATGAAGCCGATGAAATGCTCCGCATGGGCTTTATCGACGACGTGACTTGGATTTTGGATCACACTCCAAAGCAACGTCAAGTGGCGCTCTTTTCGGCCACTATGCCTGCGGTGATTCGCAAGGTTGCCAACACCTACCTTAACAACCCTGAAGAAATTAAGATTGAAGCCAAGACGGCTACGGTAGACAGTGTTACTCAGCGTTACTGGAAAGCTGTTGGCACTAGCAAACTGGACGCCATGACGCGCATCCTAGAAGCAGAAGACTTTGATGGCGTGATCGTGTTTGTACGCACCAAGACACTGACTGTAGAGTTGGCTGAAAAATTAGAAGCCCGTGGCCATCGTGCCTCGCCTATTAACGGTGACATGTCTCAACAACTGCGCGAGCGGACGATAGAGCACCTTAAAAGTAGCAAGATCGACATTGTTGTTGCCACCGACGTTGCCGCCCGAGGCATTGACGTGGCTCGCGTTAGTCACGTGATCAACTATGATATTCCATACGACACTGAAGCCTATGTGCACCGTATTGGCCGAACTGGCCGTGCTGGCCGTGCTGGTAACGCAATCTTGTTTGTGGCCCCTCGTGAACGTAACATGTTGCGTTCGATTGAAAAAGCCACGCGTCAAGCCATCACCCCAATGGACTTACCTAGCCGTGAGCAAGTCAAAGAGCGCCGTATTGACCAGTTTAAGGCGAGCATAGACAAAGCCCTTGAGCAGCCTGACCTAAGCATCTACAGCGACCTTGTAGAAGCGTTTGTTAAGGAACGTGAAATTGCACCTGAGCAAGTGGCTGCGGCCTTGGCCTTTATGGCTCAGCAAGACCGCCCCCTCACGATGCCAGAACACAGCAAACCTGAACGTCGTGACTCACGTGATACCACTCCTGGTTTTAATGAAGAAGAGCGCCCACGTCGCAAAGAACGCAAGCAAGAAGAGTTCAGTGGCGAATCGATTGCCATGGAACGTTTTCGTATCGACGTAGGCCATGATCATCAAGTTAAGCCAGGCGACATCGTTGGCGCTATCGCCAACGAAGCAGACCTCAGCAGCGCTTATATTGGGCGTATTAGCCTATTTGACGACCACTCTACGGTAGACCTTCCTGCTGGCATGCCAGCAGAAATGCTGCAGTTACTTAAAAAAGTACGAGTGCGTAGCAAACCGTTAAATATTCAGTCTCAAGGTGCTGCCGACGACTTTACTCCTGGCGCTAAAACACCTCGACCTAAGCGCAATGACAGCGGCCAAAACCGTCGTCCGCGCCGTTCGTAAGCGAGTCTAGCTAGTTATAAGGGCATCTCATTGAGGTGCCTTTTTTTATGTCTGATCGGTGACTAGATCACTCAAGCAACAAGAAAGCATAGTGACTGCTTAGGCGTTATTTAAATGCGACTAAAGCATTGAATATAAACAATTATTTCTTAATATCCAAAGAGTACAATAACGGTAAACGCTGTATTGCACCCTACATAGTCAAACCATAACAACTCAATCTCTTCACACACAGTTAGGCTGTGCCTAAGCTTTGGCGCACTTCACTTCACAGTTTTATTAAATAAAATTAATGGGACATGCTCAAAGGACCTGCCCCATCGCTGTGTTGAGGGGCACAACCATGGGGCACTATTAAGGCTGCATTAGCAGCGGATTGAATTAGTCATCTCAACCACCTAGCGCCAGTGACAGAGTTTCGGTGTTGTGGCGCATCATATCCAAATAGGTAGATGCGGGTTCGTCTGCATTAGAAAGGGCATCAGAGTAGAGCTTTCCACCGATAACCGCGCCCGTCTCGTTGGCAATTTGTTGCATCAAACGGTTATCCGTTATGGACTCTATAAACACAGCTGATATCTCTTGCTTACGGATGAGCATAATTAACTTAGCCACATCTGCCGCTGAGGCCTCACTTTCAGTACTTAAGCCTTGAGGAGCTTCAAAACGTAGGTTATAAAGGTCGGCAAAATAACCAAAAGCATCGTGTGGCGTAACAACGGTTCTTTTGTTAATGGGTAAGGCCGCCATGAGGAGGTCTGCTTCAGATTTCAACGTCCTGATTTCATTGACGAAGATTTGGTGATTTCTGTAATAAGAACCGGCATTAGCAGGATCAGCCTGAGCAAGGCCTGCTGCGATATTGTTGGCATAAACAATCGCATTGGTAAAACTATGCCATGCATGTGGATCAAAGGCACCATGGTCGCCGTGATGCTCTCCAGTTTCTTCTTCATGTTCCTCTTCATGTTCCTCTTCATGTTCCTCTTCGTGATCCTCTTCATGGCCCCCAAACGCAATAGGCTCAATACCAGTGGTTGTTACTACCAGTGATCCAACAAAAGGGGCAGCTTTAACCAGTCGCTCCAACCAGCCTTCAAACCCCAAGCCATTAATAAATAACACATCAGCCTCGGCCACCACCCGCGCCGCTTGTGGTGTTGGTTGATAAACATGGGTATCGCCATCTGCACCCACTAGTGTTGTCAACGAGATATGCTCACCCCCAATGCGCTTGACCATGTCGCCAAGAACAGAGAATGTCGCCACCACAGGCATGGGGTCATCTGCCCATGAGGAACTGGGCATGCCAAGTGTTAGTGTTAGTGCTACTGCTGCAGTTATAGATGTTAGAATTGAGGAGGAAGAATGCATAATAGTCCTTGGTAATTTAAATTTTTTGACCTGGCAGGGCTTGCACAATTGCGCCCCCCACTGGGCCAAAAATAAGTGAAAAGATATACCCAATACCCGCCACTAAAATGATGGCTGGGCCGGAGGGTAAGCTATAGTGAAATGACAAAAGTAGGCCGATGACGCTCGAAAGCGTTGCTATAAGCGCTGCAACGCTGATCAGCCCAACGATACCAGCAGCCCAAAAACGTGCTGCAGTTGCAGGAAGGATCATAATACCCACGGCCATCAGGGTGCCAAGTGCATGGAAGCCTGCCACTAGATTGATCACCACCAAGGCTAAAAATAGGAAATGGGTTATTGCACTAAGTCTGCTCACAGATCTCAAAAACTGAGGGTCAACACATTCCAATACCAATGGTCGTAACAGCAAAGCTAGGGCGAAGGTCGATAAGGTTGCAAAGGAGCAGAGCAATATGAGCGCTGCATCATCAAGGGCTAGCACAGAGCCGAACAGAACATGCAGTAGGTCAACGTTGCTTCCGCGAGTTGAAACGATCAAGACACCAACTGCTAAGGAGATGAGGTAAAACGCGGCTAAACTTGCGTCCTCTGTGATCGCAGTCACACGAGCGACAAAGCCCGAAGTGAGTGCCACCACCATCCCAGCGATCAGGCCTCCAATGGTCATCGCAGTCAGTGATAAGCCAGAAATCAAATAACCAATCGCGGCACCAGGTAGGATCGCATGAGCCATTGCGTCTCCAGTAAGGCTCATGCGACGTAACATCAAAAACACACCCACAGGGCTTGCGCCAAAGGACACGGCGACGCATCCTAGAAGTGCGCGACGCATGAATCCGAAATCGACAAAGGGTGCAAACACCAGTTCCCAAATCATTTGATGGCCTTCCCACAGACGTGGGGCGTCGCAGCACAGGCCTCACACATGCGGCTGGCAAGAAGTTGGTTGTCTGCTGTTAAGACCATTGCAGTTGGGCCATGCGCCACAAGCTCTCGGGCTAACATCAAAGTCTGGGGGAAATGGTTACTAACCGTTTGGTAGTCATGCAAAACAGCCATGACCGTTCGGCCCTCCTTATGCCATCCATCGATGACGGCGACTAGATCTGTCATTGTGCTGGCATCAATGGCAGTAAAAGGTTCATCCAGTAAAACCAGTTGGGAGTCTTGCAATAGAAGCCTTGCAAACAGGGCCCGTTGCATTTGGCCACCAGACAAGGAACCAATCAATCTCTTTTCAAACCCAGTCAGTCCCACCATTGCTATGGCCTCCTCGACGCGGGCACTCTTGGCTCGGCCCAGCCTACCAAATGCCCCTATTTCGCGCCAAAGTCCCATGGCGACAAGGTCGATCACTGCAATCGGAAAGTGCCAATCAATTTGGGATTGTTGCGGCAGGTAGGCAATATCAGACTCACTGAATCCATTGATAGACACTTGGCCTTCCAAAGGAGTCAAGGCACCCATTACCCCCTTAAGGAGAGTTGACTTACCTACACCATTGGGGCCAACAATAGCTGTGAGGCTGCCCTGGGCTATCTCAGTGCTCAGTTGATGCACTGCAGCGAGTCGATCATAGCCAAGGGTCAGGTTCTGGAAGCTGAGTAGCGTATTCACAGTGCGCCCAGGTTGGCTGTGGCCCAAGCGAAACCAAGCCAAAGTGCAGCAGAAATTATGCTTGCAATGGCCAGCCTTGGAGCTACTCCAATTAAAAGAGGACGTAGGAAAATTTTATCTTTCGTTATACTGTGATCTTTCTTGCTTCGCACTTTACGCATATCCCATGCACGTCGATGGTATGGGTATTAGACTGATCAAGGTGATCGCCATTAATTTAATCTCTTGCATTAGGTCGATTTATATATGATATGTTATAACATAACATTATCACAAAAATAAACACACCTGCAACTAGATCTACGAAAAAGACCTTGTGCTATTAAACTAATTTTTAATAATGGTACTTTCTAACAAGGGTACTTTTTCACCATGGCACTTTTTAACAAAAGTGCACTGGGCTGACTAAGGCGCACATGGGGTAGTAACAAATTTGCTGCATGAGTTATTGCATTGATCACAGCCGTTTTTCATAACAACGAAACAAATACTGCCCCGATAGATTAGTCATGCGCTGGGGCTCTAACTCATTAAACCCTAATTTTTCTAACACCCGCCCAGAGGCAGGATTATCGATGCGGTGGGCGGCAACCAAACGTCCCATGGCGTACTCCTTAGTCGCCAACGTTAGCATTAACTCACCAGCTTCCACACAGAACCCCTGATTCCAATGGGGCACACCCACCCAATAACCCAAATTGCCACTCGCATTTAGGCCCCTAGAAATTTGGTCAATGCTGATGGCGCCAATACATTGACCACCTTCTAAACACACAATGGCCCTAATAATTGCAGCGCCAGATCGATGTTGTGCACCATGGGATGAGATCCAATTTTGGGCGCCATATTTAGGGTATGGATAAGGCATGTTACCTGCCATCTGCGCCACTCTAGCATCGCTCAGTAAGGTTTGTACTTGCGCACTATCGGCTGCGATAAAAGGCCTTATGGCAACACGAGGGAAGGGATTCATGGGCCGTAAACTTTGGGTTAAAAAATAGGAAGTGTTATTTTTACTTTACCCATGAGGGTAAAGCAACATAAAATCAGGGCCTGAGAACATTTGACAGTTACAAACCCTATGACCCACATTAGCGTTGATTTGGACACCATTCAAGCCACCACAGCAAAAGCTTTAGAAGCCCATGGTGCAAAACCATGGATCGCCAACTCAGTTGCCCATGCCGTGCGTGTTGCAGAAGCTCATGGCAACAAGATTTGTGGGCTGTTTTATCTAGAGAGCTATTGCAGCCAACTAAAAACAGGCCGAGTTAAAGGTGATGTTGAGCCGGAAGTGCACCAGCCTAGACCTGCCAGTGTGGTGGTAGATGCCAAGTTAGGCTTTGCTCAGGCGGCCTTTTCGCGCGGCCTAGACACGGCACTTTTAGCCGCAAAAACCAATGGTGTAGCCACCTTAGCCATTTGCCACTCCCACACTTGCACCTCTATGGGTTACTTCACGGCGCAAATTGCTAGTGCAGGCTACATTGCCATTGGCATGACCAATGCAAAATCTTGCGTATCACCGCCAGGTGGAACTCAGGCGGTGCTTGGCACTAACCCTATTGCCATGTCGGTGCCAGACGGTAAGGGCGGTCTGGCCATGCAGTTTGATCAATCCACCAGCGCTATTGCCATAGGTAAAATCAATATGGCGGCCACTGCGGGTGAGCAAATCCCATTAGGCTGGGGTGTTGATAGTGAAGGCCAAGCCACACAAGACCCTAAGGCTGTACTCAATGGCGGCTCGCTTTTGTCTGCAGGGGGTTATAAAGGCTACGGGTTTGGTCTAATGGCAGAAATCCTGGCCGCCGCCTTTACTGGTGGCAGCACCAGCACTGAGCTTGACCCTCTCAAGGCGAGCGAAGGCAAGCCCCATGATCTAGGCCAATGCTACATTATTATTGACCCTACTAACGTTGCTGGTGATCTATTTTGGGACAAACTGAGTACCATTTCAGACGCCATTACCAGCCAACCTGGAGCCCGCCTGCCGGGCTCCCAAAAGGTCCTACCTAATACTGTAGAGTTGGATGCAGAGGTGTGGCATAGTGTATTGCGTCTCGCCGCAGTTTGATGCAGCCCCATTAGGGCTTTTTAAGCCGCGCTATTTGGCGTTTAGATAGGGTGATGTAACTAGATTTATGACCTGAACAGAGATTCATCCATGGCCTTAATTAGAATGTTGGTTGTCGAAGATGATGCCATCAACCGTGAAATTATTTATGAATTCCTCTCCTTTGGTGAAGTCACTATTGACCTGGCTGCCGATGGTTTAGAAGCCATCACTTGGGTGAAAAATAATCAATATGACATCATTATTATGGACTTAATGATGCCCCATTTAGATGGCCTTTCCGCTACCCGTGCCATTCGCACTTTAGGCGTCAATAATAGTGTCAATGTGCCTATTATTGCGGCCACTGCCAGAGACCCAATGACCGAATTAAGCCACTGGCAAGCTGCTGGCATTACTGATTATGTGCACAAACCATTTTCTGAAGATGAATTGTGGAACGTGATCAACACCTATGTTTGAGCTAGAACACTGAAGGCGCTATGTGCGTTAGCAAAGCCCCAGTTGATGGATGCATAAAGCTTAACTTCCAAGCATGCAACTGCAAGCGGTCGGCTTGCATTAGTGCTTGTGGATGGGCATAAAACTCACAGCCACTAATAGGGTGCCCCAGTTCAGCCATATGTACTCGCAACTGGTGAGAACGCCCCGTCACGGGCTTCAAAAGCACTTTAGTCTGTAACCTTGCAGGCCTTCGCTCAAGCACTTCAAAACGCGTCAATGAGGCTTTACCCAAGTCATGGTCTACCATTTGTTTTGGCCGATTGGGCCAGTCGCATCTTAACGGCAAATTAACTTCGCCTGCATCATCGTGCAATACGCCATACACCCATGCCAAATACTGCTTTTGGGTTTCTCGCTGCTGAAACTGGCGGCTTAAAGCTGACAAGTTGGCTTTACCACGGGCCAACACCATGACCCCAGAAGTGTCCATATCTAAACGATGCACGATATGGGCATCGGCATATTGTTGCTGTACCCGAGTAATTAAACAGTCTTTATTGAGTGGATTTTTGCCCGGTACCGACAAGAGGCCACTGGGTTTGTTCGCCACCACAATATGCTCGTCTGCATAAAGAATAGTGACCTGCTGTTGACACAAAGGCACTATGAAATCAGTCATTATTGGGCTCGGCTCGATACCCAGAAGCCTCTAAGGTCACCGCTTTTGACTTGACGTAGGCTCGGCCCAAACCAACTCCAACAAGCAATACGTAGCTCCAGAACCACCATCGACTATAACCGTTCAGCTGTACCAGACTGGAAATTAAACCGCCAGAGAAGCCTAGAATTAAATACCATAACCATTGCTTTACCGTAGGTGCACCACTTCTTGGCAGAATATAAAAAGTGCCACACTGAGGACAACCATAAGCTTTTGCGGGGTCCCTATAATCCTCACACAACTGATTGCGTGAGGTAATTTTAAAATCGCAATGTGCGCATTTGTGAGCCATTATTGAGTCCTTGCTGTCATACTAAAACCTTGCCGTTGTGGTAAACCATCAGTTATTTCGTAATAATCTGGCTTTTCATCTACATAAATATGCTCCACCAATCGCAAGCCACTAGGTTGATTCAAGGTGCCTGCAAAAATTGAAATAGTGGTTAATTTTGCATTATCCCAGAATAAGTTGCCACCGCATTGTTGGCAGAATCCACGCCTAATCCCTGTGGAGGAAGCAAACCACTTAAGACCCCTTTGCTCTAGCAGTTCAAAGTCTTCTCGTTTAGCAGAAGTGGCGGCCACATGATGGCCACTGGTCTTTTGACATTGCCCACAGTGGCAAGCCACTACCGGCCTTAGCGCACCTATTACTTGGTATTTAACCGCCCCACAAAGGCAACTTCCAGTCGCGTTATTGGCCATTGTTATACACCTCTGGAAACCAATTAAGTGGCATTTTATCGCCATCACTTTGTACCAATCCCTCAAACGGTGGCGACGTTGGGCCACCTCGATTGACGTAACGCACGTCATCGCCCATAAAGCGGGTAGAAAAAGCCCGCCGGCGACTAGTTAACGCATTGCCTGGCGCCCCATGGACAGTTTTAAAGTTAAACAACACACAATCACCTAACTCTAATTCTGGCACCAAAATATTTTGCCTGTCATCAATCACTGGCATGTCCATATAGTCCAAATCACTGCTGTACCAAGGCTCATTGCTCGACCAACGCGTTGGGCGCACTAACTTTGGCCAACGATGAGAACCTAATACCACCTGCAGTGTATTGGTTTTAGTCACTGCATCAAGAGGCACCCAATAACTCGCCGTTTGTTCACCAGCAACACAATAATAAGGCATATCTTGATGCCACGGTGTGGCTTTTGCAGTGCCAGGCTCCTTCACTAAAATATGCTCGTGAAACACTTGAATACGCTTAGACCGAGTGGCTTCAGCGGCTATTTCTGCAGCAGGGGACTCAACAATCCACCGTTTAAACTCTTCAATGCGTTGCCAATTACAATAATCTTCAAAAAAACGCCCCACCTCACCTTGGGCTACATTTTCACGCCCATGTTCGCTGGGTTGAGCCAACACCTTATCAAAACCTATTCTTAGGCCATCAATCCAATCCTTAAACACGCCTTTAATAACAATAGCGCCATCACGTTCATAAGCCTTAATTTGTGATTCACTCAAATACATTAAAAACCTCTTATTAGGGAGTTAAATTACAATGGATCACCGCTTCAATTAAGGCCTTGAGCTGGGGCTTAACTTGCGCACATTTCTTGTCATCTAGGGCATAACTAGCAGCACCTTGCATATAGGTGGCTTGTGAAAGCTCTAACTGGAGCGCATGTACATGGTGGCTAGGCTGGCCATGGCTACGGGTGATATAGCCCCCTTTAAAGCGCCCATTACTCACTTGGGTGTAATGGCTGCCAGAAATGGCTTGTTCTGCTGCTTGCAGGAGCATGGGAGCACACGCCACACCGCCATTAGTGCCCAGATTGAAATCCGGCAGAGTCCCGGTAAAAAACATTGGCACCTGTGCTGGAATGGAATGGGCATCAAATAAAATGGCATAACCAAACTTTTGTTTAATACGCGCCAATGCAGCCGCCAACTGCTGGTGATATGGCTGCCAGATATGTTGTATACAGGCCTGCTGATGGGCTTTATCCGCCACTGTGCCAGGTTTGAACATAGACTTTTCATTAAACAAGATATGGGGAAATAAGCCCGTAGTTTTGCCGGCATAAAGTGGTTTATCATCTTCTGGACGATTAAGGTCAATGACATACCGCGAATAATTAGCCTTAATCACACTCACCCCCATGGACTCTAAAAAGTCATACAGTTGTGGAATGTGCCAATCGGTATCGGGTAAAGCCAAGGCTTCTGGTATTAAGGTGTTAGCGACTGAGGGAGTCAGCTGCAAACCAGAGTGGGGCATGCTCACCAATAATGGAGAGTGCCCCTGAACAAAATCATAAGGTACAGAAAAAGTCATAGTACTAAACCTGTAATATGTATCGCCAAACTGGTCCAAAAAGTTAACCCTATCAAGCTGGCTAAGGTTTGCAAAGTAATAATATCAGCCATGAGTTTGGCGTTACCACCCATCTGCTGAATAAAGGGATAAGCCGATACGGCGGCGGGCAAAGCCCCAAAAACCACTACACAAACGGTCACTAACGGGCTTAGATTAAACCACCATGCGCCTGCTAAAAACAAGGCTGGAAACACTAACAGCTTAGCGATAAGGGCGGCCATCAAGGGTAACCAACTACCCCTTAAGGAACTCATCTTCAAACTGGCGCCCACACTGAGCAATAACAAAGGTAAGGCAGCACGACTCACCATGTCCATTGATTGATCCAATATAGTAGGGATAGAAATGGTGAGTATATTAAGAAAAAGACCGATAGCTACGCCAATGAGCATTGGATTACGCAAGAGTCCTTTGACCATTAAAGCGGGCAAGGGTTGGTTTTTTTTATTCACTAGCAAGCTCACAGAGAGCACCGACAGGATATTAGTAGAGGGCAACAGCACAGCAATAATTAGAGCGCCCAGCTCTTGGCCAGGCAAGCCAAATATATCCACCAACACCGCAAAACCAATAAAACCGTTATGGCGTACACCACCTTGAGTAATCGATGCGGTGGAGGCTCCGTCTAGACCCATTAATCGAGACACCAGCAAACAGTAAATTAAAATTAATATCAGCGCCACGGTAAAGATAGTAAACAAAGGCAAGAGCAAGGCGCTATCAATGGTGGCGTTAGCTAAGGTGCGCACAATCAACACCGGAAATAACACCCAATAGGATAACTTTGAAATACCTTGCCAAAAACGGGCGTCTACAAGCAGTTTTTTAGAGAGGCCGTAGCCTAATAGCATCACCAGCAAAATGGAGCTGACAACTGGAAAAATGGCGTTCATTAAATAAACCAATACAACGAGGGTGTAGCGTCATCATACCAGTAAGCACCCAGTGATCTGACAATTTTTTAACCTATTAGGGCAGTCTTATTTAACCTTGGTCACGCATAGGAGGCACTTAGTTGATTACGTTTAGATAAGGCCGACCTTACTCACCAGCATAAGGTAAGGCCTTATCTAGGGTGTTAATAACACCCCGTGATTGACTTGCTGCCGCAGATAAGCCGCATTAACCTAACTGTTTTAAACGCTCGTCATGTTGGTTCAATAACTCGCCTACACCCCAATTATTGTCTTTTTGCACCCGCATAATACCAATGAGGTTTTTGTCACGAATGCGCTCAAGGTCGCGAATAGAATGATGCCCCGATTGCTCATCAGACTGCTGAGCAATGGTAGCAATAAGTTCGTCCGTGAGTTCGGGCACATCCATTAGTTTGGTCCACGGCCACTCTAAACAAGGCCCAAACTGAGCAATAAAATGCGCCATACCAGCTTCACCACCGGCTATGCGATAGGTTTCAAACAGACCCATTTGCGCCCAACGTAAGCCAAAGCCATAGCGAATGGCATCGTCTATCTCTGTGGTAGTGGCAATACCATCTTTGATCATCCACAGGCCTTCACGCCATACTGCTTCTAAAAAACGATCAGCAATATGGGCGTCAATTTCTTTACGTACATGTAACGGCTTCATCCCCACACTGGTCAGCAGGTCTTTGGCCTGCTCTATAATAGTTGGGCCATTAGCTGGGCTCGGCACTAGTTCTACTAAGGGTAACAAGTACACTGGATTAAATGGGTGGGCCACCATGATTTGGGCCGGCCTTAGGGCATTTTCTTGCAATTGCGAAGGCTTAAAGCCAGAGGTCGACGAACCGATAATGGCCTCTTTTGCACACGCTGCCTGTACTTGGGCAAACACCTT
>ENA-ORXF01001526-ORXF01001526.1-marine-metagenome-genome-assembly--contig:-NODE-1526-length-14838-cov-13.604160_pt1 | contig 14838 bp, 9 predicted proteins | sample MGYA00237864_ERZ511476 | MGnify/ENA primary metagenome ERZ511476 (study PRJEB26306, sample SAMN06343908) | marine metagenome | isolation source: coastal waters | place: Atlantic Ocean: West Antarctic... | reverse complement strand
GTGTTGCCCGATGTGTTAATTGATAACCTTAACTCTAACCCCGCCCAAGATAACCTAGCCGCCATGGTGCAGCGTTTTCATGAAAATGCGGCCTGTCAGATTATGGTTAACCCAGTGCCTGAGGAGCAGGTGTCTAGTTTTGGTGTGGTGGATGTTAATGGCAATAGTTTGACCAGTGGGCATTTTGCGCGCATTCAAGCTTTAGTTGAAAAACCTGCCTTAGCAGACGCACCCAGTAATTTGGCCATTACGGGGCGTTATGTGTTGCACAAAAATGTGTGGAAGCAGTTGGCGGCAACCTTGCCTGGGGTGGGTAATGAAATTCAACTCACTGATGCCATTGCTGCCTATTTAACGGCAGGGGGTGCTATTGAGGCCTATCATATTGCTGATCGCACTTTTGATTGTGGTAATAAGTTAGGCTTAGCCATGGCATATGTGGAGCATGCCCTAAGGCACGAAGGCATTGGTGAAGAGTTTGCTGAGTTTTTGCGGGGTTTGAAGGTTTAAACTTTGCTTTTAAACTTCACTTTTAAAGTTTGCTTTCTAAATAATAAATAACAAAGTCATTTGAACTAAGAGCATTAATACTAATGCTGCAGAGTTTTTTAGTAGCACACACAGAAAAAAATCCCCCTAGCGCTAGTTGCTAGGGGTAATGGGGTACTTCAAGAAAGGGGTGGGTCGAGTTTAGCTAGTAGCTAGGCATTAACCCTGGCGAGCAGCTTCGATCCTTTAGTTTAAGTTCAGGTCAGTTAACCTACTTTAACAAGCTCAATATGTCTTGCGTTGAAGCATTAGCCTGTGACAGCATCGCAGTTCCTGCTTTTTGCAACACTTGGCTCTTGGCTAAACTGGCTGATTCTGCAGCAAAATCGGCATCTATGATGCGTGACCTGGCTGCCGACGTGTTTTCTGACATGCTCATCAGGTTATCCACAGTAATAAACATACGGTTGGATGCTGCACCCAACATCGCCCGGAAGTCAGACATCATATCTAGTGCACTATCGATCACCGCCAGTGCCGCTTTAGCACTAGCCGTATCGGTCACTATGATGTCATCCACACTATTCGCCTCAGAAACGCTTGAGGATTGCACTGCAGTGGTCGCTGCACCCATGGCGGTACCAGCTGCTACGCCAGTAAACACTAGCTTGCCATTGGCATCCACTGTTTTGGCAGCATACGTAGCATCCCCATTAACCACTAAAGCACCTAAAGCACTCAGAGTGGTGGCTTGGTTTGTGGTAAATTCTTGGATATACGTCTTACCACCCGTGGTCAGACTCACTCGATCACCTGTCGCCAAGGTAATGCCACTGTAGTCATAGCTTTCTTGCTCAGCAACGAGGCCTACACCAGTTGCAGTGACAGCTGGGTTTGTGCCTGCGGCGAGTGAAAGAGTTGCGCCACCAGTCGCAGCAAGGCCACTAACTGTGCCAGCAGTCATCTGTGTTGCACTGCCAACATCAGCTGTAATAGTAAAGGTCGTCGCGCCTGTTCCAGCCGCGGTCACCGTTGAACCGGCAACGCCATTGTTTATGGCTGTCGCTAGGGCAGCCATTGTAGTTGCTGCATCAGTAACAAAGTTTGCTGAATAGGTAGTGCCATCATAGACAAATGAAACACTACCACCAGAACCTGTTACTCCACCACTAACGGTGTAAGTATCCACTTCCAGAACTGCAGTCGAAATACCCGAGACTGCTGCCGTAGTGATTGGCGCCGTTGTACTCGCCTTGGGATCCCAACTTTGGGTACCAATTTTACTGCCTCTCATGTCACCCAGAGTGACCACAACATTGTCACCACTCATATGGCCGACCTGAAAGGTAAAGCTTGCATTGGTGCCATTTAATATTTTGTTGCCATTAAATGAGGCCTGATTGACACCACGGTTGAGCTCTTCTTTAAGCTGTACGATTTCATTATTAATCGCTTTTCTATCCACCGCTGAATAGGTATCGTTGGCCGCCTGCACGGCTAATACCCGCATACGTTGTAATATATTTTGACTTGACTCTAGCGCACCCTCAGCCGTTTGTGCAAGGGATATACCATCATTGGCGTTACGAACGGCTTGGTTTAAGCCCTCTACCTGAGAAGTCATACGATTACCAATGGCTAAGCCCGCGGCATCATCCATAGACGAATTGACCCGGCTTCCTGAAGACATACGCTCCATCGCGACTTCCATTTCACCACGTGAACTGGACAAGTGCCTCTGCGTTGTTAAAGACGCAGTATTTGTGTTTATGACCATAGCCATATTAACTACTCCCTTCTTGTGCCCCTCTTTGTGGGCGGTTTTTCCCGCTTAGCGGATATATTTGAATAAGCTTAAATCACTCAATTGAGTGAAGGTTTGTTGTCCCGCTTGTAAAGCTAGAGACTGATTTTTTAACCGTGATGCGGCTTCTACATAATCCAAATCTTCCATATTAGATTGTAGGATTTTGTAGGTATAATCCTTATCCTCTACAGCATGAGTCAGGGTTTCTACGCGCTTCATGCGTGAACCGATATTAGATTGCTGAGCAATAATATGTTCATGCACGCTGGTCACCTTGTCTAAGCTATTGCGAATACCATCAGTATTGTTAGTCACAAGGGCCTCATACATGTTGCTTAAGGTCGAAAATAATTCAATACGGCTAGTCACACCTGTACTACGATCTAAATGCTCTACACTGCCAAAAATATCGGATCCAGGCATACCTAACTGCATGCTGCGGCCTTCATCTACCATGACTTTAAGGACGTCTGTGCTGCCAGTGTAAGTCACGACCCCTGTTGATGATTCAGAAAATGGGGCTTGACCTTGGCTATAACCAGAGAATAAATAGGCGCCGTCAGTGCCGCGCATGTTGCCTAAGTCTGTGAGTGAGCTAATCAGCTCTTTCACTTCTATGGCTATGCTCTTTCGATCCGATGCATTGTAGGTGTCGTTAGCCGCTTGCACGCTAAGCTCTTTAATGCGGGCCACCACGTCGACTGAACTTGTCACTGTGGACTCCTGCATTTTTAAGGTGTCTTGCATGCGCTCTAGATTAGTCAGGTAACGCTGGTTCACATCTATTTGAGACTTAAGGTTATTAATCGCAGTCGCCAAAGCAGGATCATCTGATGGCTTTAGAATATTTTTGCCAGATGAAAGCTGAGCTTGGGTCTCAAACACTTTGGCTTGCTGCTTGCCCAATTGTTGAGAGGCTTGATTATAAAAACCGGCTTGTGTTACACGCATTTCATTTCCTTAGAGCACATGATTATCGTATTCCCAATATAGTGTCGAACAGTTTAGTGGCAGTTTGAATAATCTGAGCAGAAGCCTGATAGGCTTGCTGAAAACGCAGCATATCAGCGGCCTCTTCATCTAAACTTACCGCAGAGGTTTCATCTCTTTTTGCTTGCGCTTGATCGAAGATTATTTGTTGCGCATCACGACTGATAGCTGACTGCACCACGCTGTTACCTAAGTCACCAATGACATCCGTATAGACTTCGGTAAAGTCACCACGGCCACTAAAAATATCTTTGTTGTCTTGTAGGTCTATTAATTTGAGTAAATTACGGTTGTCACCCGCTTGGGCTGAGTTACCCCGAACACTAAATTTATCGTTAGCTTGTATGGTGCCATCAAAAGACACTTTCCAGCCATTGTATTCAATGGTGCCCCCCGCTGTGAGGGAGCCATTAGCAATATTGGTATTGGTGGTCGTATCAGTCAGAACATAGGTAGACGCATCGCTAGCGAACTGAATATCAATGTTTTGACGTAACTGTTCTCGCACATCGACAGGGGCTACACCAGTTGTTCCTGCAGCGGCAGCTGTTGCTACCAGAATATCACTACTACCACCAACTCGTGCCACAGAACCTGAAGCAGTAAGAGCTCCTGCTGTGGGTGTGTCTTGAGTGATGGTTATCACCCCTGCTGCATTACTCGCCGTGTAAAGTGAAACGTTTGCATCAGTGCTCGCATTCCATGCCGCCACATAGGCAGAAGTGCTGGTTGCCAGATCGGCGGCAGCGGTGAATGTGTGAGCCAAAGTCGCTGATCCCACAGTCATGGTTATTGTATCTGTGGCCTTTATTGCAGCGCCCGAAATAGTCATAGTCGCAGTGGCTGCAGTACCTGCAGAACCGGCCAAATCGCCCCACTGACCACTGACCTCTGCGGAACCAGTACCCGTAACGAACACCAATAGATCTTCCTGGAGGCTACCTGCCATAGCAAAATAGTCCCTCACATCACCTTTAACACCAGTCGTCCCTGCAGCTGCTGCTGTAGCCACAGCAATATTACTACTAACACCGACTTGAGCAACGGATCCTGCAAAAGTTAGGGCTCCTGTTGTCGCAGTATCTTCTGTTATCGTAATAGTTCCTGCTGAATTACTTGCTGTGTAAAGTGACACGTTAGCGTCAGTACTGGCATTCCATGCCGCCACATAAGCAGCAGCACTAGTTGCTAGATTGGCGTTAGCGGCAAATGTGTGAGTAAAAGTAGCTGAACCAGCCGTCATAGTCATTGTATCTGAGGCTTTTATTGCAGAGCCAGAAATCGTCATAGTAGCTGTTGCTGGAACAGGAGTCGTTAACGTGGGGTTAGTTACAGTGACATTGGCATCCATATAAGCACTGCTGCCCGTTTGGTTGTTATAGGTGCTGTCGTAAGTGGCATTAGTTCTAAAGCCATTACCAGTAGTAACCAATGCAGCTTGTTCAGAACTGGTCAAAGCACTACCAAAGAGCTGCTTTCCAGCGCGCGTGAAGACCTGCATTTTAATGTTAGAACTAACATTTTGCTCAGTACTGTAAAATTGACTGTTTTGGGTGTTGGCAGGGATCACAAAAGCCACATTATTACTGGCCGTGATACTTGAAGCCGTTACCTGAGCTATGTTATTACGCAGTGCCGTGTCCAAAGTGGTATCAGTCGCAGCTGCCTTGGGTTTGACATAACTGTTTAAAGTCATGCGCGTACCACTTGTATTAGTGCTCGCCCTCGACAAGGAAACTGGGCCACCAGAAGCAATATCTGTGTGCTTTGTTACGGAGACTTGGAGTGCATCAATGGGGCGCTTAGTCGAGGTTAAACTAAATGTATCTGCATCTTTGGGCACACCAGTTAGCGTAAATTTAACCCCACCCATGGTGAGTTCGGTGTTGCCAGTGACTGTTTTCTTGCTCACAGTGTCTGTTAAGGTCCACAGTTTTTTACTGTCTGAATAACTCAGTTCCATGGTGAGCTTTTCAACCTTTGTATTGGGCACGGCACTCACAGTGACAAAGCCAGTGCCTTTGTTAAGGCCAGGGGTCACAGTGTATATGTTACCCAAAGAAAAAAGGTCTTTACCAAAGTTGCCCTGTGCATCAATACCCAAAGCATGGGTATCGTTGACCTGGCCCACGAACACTTGAGTTAAGGTATCTAGTTCATCTCTCAATATAGTTAGGGAGTTTTGTCTAAATTCTGAAATTCCAGCAATACTGCCACCCACAACCTGAGTCACTTTTTGGGGACTCATATAGGGGTCTATCATCAATACAGCTACGTCTGGGTTGGCAGCACTTCGCTCAATGCCAAGAACACTGCCTTTTTTTCCTTGCACTAAATATTGCCCTGAGGCCACATCACCTATGTGAACATCTACCGAACCATTATTTTTTTCTACAGCGTGAACCCGCAATAATTTTGACATGTCTTGAATCAGTGTATCGCGTCGATCCAGCAGCTCATTGGGCTGCTTATCAATACTATTAACTCGGTTTAGGGAGGCATTAACACTAGCAAGTTGTTCCGCAAACTGATTTAGCGTGTTCACTTGAACTGTTAAATCACTATAAGAGCCCTCTTCTATGTTGGACAGCTGAGTGCCCACGGAAGTAAATTGTTCCACAGTAGATTTAGCAACATTAAGCATGTTTTGACGGGCTGACACAGAAGAAGGAGAAAGACTGACTTCTTGAACTGCAGAGAAAAAACCATCCAAGGAGGTGGATAAACTCAACTGTTTATCCGCCAAAATATTTTCTAGCTGAGTTACATATTCTAACGTCGCTTGGTGTTTATGCAGCTGCGACTGGCTCGATCTCAGATTTTCCACTACAAAACTGTCGTAACTGCGCTGCACACGAACTGCCCTGGCACCGTTACCAATGTTTAAAGAGCCTTCGCTAGAGGATGCACTTTGAACTATTTCTAGGCGCTGGCGACTATAGCCCTCGGTATCGACGTTGGCTATATTATTACCCACAGTCGCTAAAGCACGCTGATAAGTGCGTACTCCAGAAATTCCTGTTGATAATAAATCAGCCATTACTTAGCTCCGCTTGCTATTTTTATAGTGTCTTTTAAAGGGTTTTATTGCCCATTATTAGTTTTTAACAACATGGCGGCAGGATCTTGCCGCTCTAAATCAAAGGATGGCTGCCGAAAAACCGGCAGTTCTAGACCTTTGGTATTATTACCTGCAAGAGGCATGCCAGATATTAGTGACTGCACGTCAAAGGTTTGGTTTTCACTGCGAAGTTTTAACAATTGTTCCGCGGGCATCGCCATACCCTGGCTTTCAAATTGTGCCTTGATGACATTAGCAATACCAAAATCACCACGCTTGGCCATATCCAATGACACCTGCTTATCCGCCATATCTTGATAGGTGCGCACGGCTTGAGAATCAAACAGGCCTTCCTTAGGAATAGACTTGCGCATTTCTGCCAACATCATCTGTATGAATAAGGCTTCAAATTGCTGCGCTGTTTCATTTAACGCTGATTTTTGGTCGCGCTGAGCCTGACTACGCAAGTTTGCTAAACCTTCAAAGTCATTGTAGTTACCGGCATGTTGTGTGGTGTTAACGCTCATGTTTAAGCCTCATTTATCAAATAAGTTGTGGGGTTAAATAACGATCAAGTCAGCACGAAGGCTGCCACTTTGTTTGAGGGCCTGCAAAATAGACACTAAGGCAGTGGGTGAGGCGCCTACGGCATTGACTGCATCTACGATGTCTTGCAGCTCTATGCCGGGGGTAAACAAGAACATGTTATTGGTTTCTTCTTCGATGTCCACGTCAGCATTAGCCACAGCCACAGTTTCACCGTTAGCTGCCAAAGCATTGGGCTGACTCACGGTATTCTCCGTTTTCACGGTGACCGTGATACCGCCATGGGTTACTGCCGCTGCATCCACCTTTACGTTGCGACTAATGACCACAGTGCCCGTGCGAGAGTTCACTACCACCCGAGCGGGAGGGGACGCTGGTTCTACTTCTAAGTTTTCAATCATCGATAAAAAGGCTACCCGTTGATTAATTTCTGCAGGTGCCAAAATGCGAGTCGATACCGCATCTAAGGCAGTGGCTGTGCCGGGCCCAAAGGTATCATTGATCGAATTAGCTAAGCGGCGGTTGGTGGTAAAATCTGAATTTTTTAAGTTAAGAACAATGTACTCACTGGTAGAAAAAGGGGTTTCAACCATTTTTTCAACACTGGCACCCGATGGTATGCGCCCTACTGTCGGAACATTGACAGTTTCAGTGGTGCCTGCACCGCCAGCAGTAACGCCACTCACGGCTAAGGCACCCTGAGCCAGAGCGTAGACTTCACCGTCGACGCCCAAAAGGCGTGACATAATTAAGCTACCACCACGCAGGCTCGTAGAGGAACCAATGGTGGAGATGGTCACATCAATGCGTTGACCCGGTTTAGCAAAAGCGGGTAAGTTAGCCGTAATCATTACAGCGGCTACGTTTTTTAATTCCAAAGAATTACGTGCAGTGGTGCCATCGTAGTTCGTTAACGTATCACTTAAATTAACGCCAAATCGGGCCAGCATAGAAGTCATACTTTGGCTAGTAAATGACATTTTACCGTCACCTGTGCCATTAAGGCCTACCACTAAGCCATATCCAATGAGCTGGTTATCACGCACACCGGCGACTTCAGCGAGATCTTTAACACGATCAGCATGGGCCATTAAGGTAAACTGAGCCGCCAAAATAGCGGTCAATAGGGTAAAAACACGACAGATTTTCATTAACTTCTCCTTCTTGCTGTAGTCTTTGCAATATTAATGCCAATTTCTTAACTGATCCCAATTAATAACTAATTGGGTTGCCATCAATGAAAATGAGATCAGGCTAGCTAAAGTAGCAAGCAAAAAAAACCACTGGATTAACCAGTGGTTTTTTTGCTTAACCAATTATCCTCTAATGTTGATAATCGTCTGCGTTAAGCTACTTGAGGTTTCAATGGCCTTAGCGTTAGCCTGGAAGTTACGTTGAGCAGTGATCAAAGCCACTAGCTCTTCCGTCAAGTCCACGTTGGCTCGCTCTAAGGCACCACCCTGTATCGCACCAAAACCATCCGATCCTGCCTCACCTAAGTCGGCTGCACCTGAGTTCGTGGTGGATTTGAAGTTGGCGTTACCTACCTGCTTCAAACCGTTCGGGTTAGCAAAGTTGGCCATCATTAACTTTCCTAGGGCCACCTGGGTGCCGTTGGTATAGTTGGCTCGTACAACACCACCTGAGTCAATGTCCAAGCCGTCTAACTGACCCGATGGAAATCCATCCTGAGACAAGGACAACACAGAGAAAGGTGCAGAGAACTGGGTAGAGAACTTACCGTAGTCCACGCCCAAGGTTAACAAGTCAGAACCATTGGCCGGGTCAAACGGTGAATAAGCCACACCCTCTTTAGGTGAAATCAGCTTACCAAAGGTATCAAAAGTCAGCTCACCCTTATCTAGATAGATGGGTGTCCACTCTGGTGACGTTGCTGGCTTCGCTGTGGTTTGTTTACCCGCTTGGTCAATGTACAACAAGTTGCCCTCTGCATCCGTTGCTTGAGTCACAACCGTTACCGCTGGTATTACACCACGGGTTTGAGTAGTGGTGTCAAAGCCCCAGTTGGAGTGGCCGTTTATGTTCACCGTCGAGTTGGCTCCCACAGTACCTGAAGTTACGGTAAAGCTTTGACTCGTTTGGTCAAACGCAACCGATACATCGTTCACCTGACGACCATCCAAATGCTGGATCAAATTGATACGATCCTGGATAGCGGTGGCAAAGGTATGGCCCGTATAAGCCGCAGGTGGCACAACCACTGTGCCGTCTACGCCGTCTATGGTAACACTGATGCTGTTATCATTAGAGGTCACAGAGAAGGTACCCGTAATGTCAACACCCGCCTTACTGCCGGTTACGATACCAGCCGTAGAAGCAAGACCCGTACCTGCGGTATTTTTAAGTTCAGTTGCATAGGTTGAACCGATACCCAACAGGTGGCTTGTGCCGCCAGTAGCAGCAGTGCCTATAGGAATGCCTACAGAAATCTTGGATGCCTCACCGGTGGTACCTGAGGAGAATGAAAACTTATGGGCGTCCTTACTGTAAGTCACTACCAAACCTGTGCGCTGTTGCTTAGCGTCAAGGGAGACCGTGCCCGTTGGCACAATTTGTCCACCGTTAAACGCATCACCTACAGCAGAGAAAGTTGCTGTCGCGCTGTCTAGGCCAAAGGCTGACACAGTGCTTGGCGAAGACGCCTTAATACTGCCATAAGTGGCATCTGTTGGCGTAAAGGTTAGGGCTCTGGTTTTAAGGTCGTAGCCAACAGTCAGAGGTAAACCCGTATGGGCCACACTGTCAGTGCCTATGTAAGTTACTGCATTGACCTTAGCCTGCACATGAGCCACCAATTCTTCCCGAGTGAAGTTGGTGGTATTTTCTTGATACCGGTCAACGACGATCGTTAAATCTGTGGTTTCTGTGCCTGTGGAGAGGGCTGTATCAGCTTTAGTTGCTGTGACGCTACCTCCTATTGTTACTGAAGGTAAGGCAGTACTTGAGCGGGCGGCCATCACAAGTTTGTCATCGACGCGCTTGATATCAAACGCTGCTTCACCCGCGTTGATTTTAACCGCTAATGCATCCAGGGTCTTGGCGTTATTGGAGTCAAAGGCTTGGGTGTAAGTATTAGTACCGACTGCAAAGGTCACATTATTACCCACAACAAGAGCCTGGTTGAACGTAAAGGTATCGACCTCTGGGCCCATGGCCTTGTTGATGTCATTACCAAGGCTGTCTTGCAGCTCTAGGGTAATAGTGCGGTCCGCCGTGGTAATGGGCATTTTATAGCTTTTTTCGTCGCCAAACTTGGCGTTAAGATTAAGGGTCATTAATGTCGCAAGTTCAGTACCAGTATATGTTCCAGCGGCAATATCGATGGTTTGAGTATTACTACCATCTACTGACACGGTCACAAAGTTACTACCACTAAAGGTTCCACCACCTTCTGTAGGCCAGCCTGCAGAATCAGCTGTTGGGATAATTAAACTACCAACGGTTGTGTCTGCTGTTGTGGCGGTAAGGCCTACACCTGCAGTGGTATCTACAGTTGTAATGGTAAGAGCAGTATCACCGTTGGATGTGCCACCAATGGTGCCCTTGGTCATCTGTGTGCTACTTTTCAAATCGCTAGTGATGGTGAACACTGTACCGCTAACTGCAGCTGCAGTAATCGGATCAGTACCGGCATTGATCAATGAGACAAGTCCAGTCACTGTAGTTGCTGCGTCCGTATCAAAGGCTTTTGTATAGGTCGTGCCAGCGTAGGTGTAGGATACACTACCGCCAGAGGCAACAGCAGCACCAAGTGTAACAGTATCCACTTCCGCGGCACCTGTTCCTGACGCTGTACCACCAACGGTGCCTTTAGTCATCTGTGTGTCACTTCCGTCTACTTTAGTGATGGTGAAGGATGTGCCACTTCCACTAACTGCAGCTGCAGTCACCGTAGATTCGCCAGCGTTTATCAATGTTACAAGACCAGCAATTGTAGTTGCTGCGTTCGTATCAAAGGCCTTTGAATAGGTATTGCCACCATAGTTGTACTTTAAAGTACCACCAGAAGCGACACTAGCGCCATAGGTCACAGTGTCGACTTCCTTGACACCACTCAAAGCTAGAGCGGAGCCAGATTGTGTAAACCCTGTAACAGTCTGCGGGGGTATAGCCGTACCATTATATGCTGTTAAGACAACTTTACCGTCTTCTCGAGTCGCCTTAAAATCGGTTTCGTCCTTATTAATCTTGGCCACCAAGGCGTCCAACGTAGCGTTGTGACTCGTGATAAAGTCTTGGCTGTACGTGGTTACAACACTGTTAGTGGTGTGCGCAAAGGAAACACTACCCGTTGCAACAATGTCTGCCGTAAAGGCGTAGGTATCAACTTCCGCAGTAGGCTTCACAATAGTGACCTTATTGCTGTCTGTAGAACCAAAGTCGTGTCCTACGGTTGCACGAGTCATGTAACCACCCGTGGCTTGTCCAGGTGATGAGGGCACCGTGGTTTGTTGGTCATCATTAAAGTATAGAGGGTGTGCAGCCGCTGCGTTAAACGTCGGATCCACAGCTGCAGGGTTGGTACTAATTTGCCCAAACTTATTCATGTACTGGGTTTCACTCTTGTCATTTTTTGCTGCAATGATAGAAGGTATGAGTTCCCTGTCACCGATAAAGATCTTCGTGTCCCACTTGTTGGTGGGGTTAACCTCTGTTGCTGAGCTGGTTTTTATGTAGTAAACCGTGGCAATGTGAGGGTTACCTAGTGAGTCAAAGACCGTGATTGACGTTGACTTGTTAAACGTATCACTGTCATTTCGGTCAAAAGCGTAGGGGTTATCGGTTGTGTAAGTGGCACCTTCAGGCAATATTAATGCACCCGCTGGTAGGTTTAGTCCCAATTCAATCTGTGAGGAAGGTTGTGGTAAACCGGCAGTTGAAGGTAACTGTAAAGATTTAGCAGAACCTAAACCCGTGGCAATTACCGAGCCGTCATCGTTTACCGGGAAGGTTTGTAAGTACTGACCCGAGGAGTCAACTACATAACGGTCGTTATTAACACTAAAAGAACCTGCTCGTGTATAAACGGTTTGGTTAGAAGTCTGACTGGGTTTCAAGGCAAAGAAACCCTGGCCTGAAATAGCCAAGTCCAAAGAGTTGGTAGAGAACTCAATGTTACCCTGACTAAACTGCTGGTTTACTTTCTTCAAAAGTACACCCTGACCGATGGCGCTTGAGGCGTTCTCCAAGGGTGAGGTAGCAAAGATGTCTCCAAATTCAGCACGAGACTTTTTAAAGCCCACCGTGCCCACGTTGGAGACGTTGTTTGATGTGATGCCCAATTGGGCTTGCGCCGCGTTTAGGCCTGTGAGTGAAGTATAGAATGACATTAGTCGATCCCCTTTTAGTTACGATTAATTACTTGCATTTAAGTGAAGCTAACAGCCTACTGACTGATGCGCTTAACATTATTAAAACTGACATTACCTTGCCCAGAGACATTGAGAGTGACCTCACTGCCCTTCATCTGGACACTATTGACGGTGCCATAAACCTGCATAGCAGGCACCGTTGCTTGCCCATCCCGAATCGCGCTAGCGCTCAGGTAGTAATTTCCTTCTGGCGCTTTGGTGCCATCCTGCTTGATGCCATCCCAGGAAAATTCTTGTGTGCCTGCCATCTTTGAACCCAAACCTATACTGGCCATGAGTTCACCAGATTCAGATTTAACATCAACGCGCAGATCATTAGCTGCCGTGGTGAGGTCTATGGCACCTGCCAATTTCCCACCTTCTAATTGCGCCCAGTTGCCATTGACTAAAGCCTTTTTACCAATCATGCTGGCATTGGCACTCATTTGCTGGCCCTGATAAATGCTCACTAGGCCATCAATAGATTCACCCATTTCGGTGACACCTTGGACGGTAGAAAACTGGGCCATCTGACCCATGAATTCGCCATTATCCATGGGTTCCATAGGGTCCTGGTTTTGCAACTGGGTCATGAGTAACTTCAAAAAGTCCTCCTGACCTAGCGTCGAGGTACGAGCTATTTCTTTTTCTTGTGTCGATTCCAAGGTTCTAAAACTTTCGGGTATCGAACTGATAGATGCGGTCATCATTTCCTCCTGACTTAACTAACTTAACTGGCACGGCTGTTTTATTACTCAGCTTGCACAGCAAACGTTGTCAATATTGGCTAAGCTATTACTTACCCAACTGCAACGTACTCATCATCATCTTCTTGGTCGCGTTCATTACTTCTACCTGGGTTTGGTAGGAGCGAGAGGCGTTTGTCATGTCTACCATTTCCTCAATAGAGTTGACGTTAGACATAAATACAAAACCGTCATCATTAGCAGCCGGGTTTGAAGGGTCGTAACTCTTCGCGTTGGGCTGATCACTAACGTGGATGCCATTAACTTTGACACTGGCTTCAAAATTATTGGTTGTGTAGCTTTCCATCACTGTTTTAAAAATGGGCCTTTTGGCTTTGTAGGCGCCATCTGGAGTAGTACCCACAACGTCCATGTTGGCCAAGTTACTGGCTGTTGTATTCAGGCGCGTCATTTGCGCAGTCATGGCAGAACTAGAAATTTTTAAAGCTGATAACAATGACATGTTGGTGTCCTTTATTCCGTTAGGTTGTGGGAGCTAAGTGCAGTTTATTCGCCGCGTAAAGCGCTCATAATTCCTTTGATCTTGCTATTCAAAAACATGTTGGTTGCTTGATAACGCATTGAGTTTTCTGTAAACAAACTGTTTTCTGTGTTAATTTCAACCGTGTTACCATCTAAAGCGGCGCTGTTAGGCATGCGATACTTCACCATTCCTTTGCCCTCAAGGGCCTGGTAATTAGTGACCCCGATGTGGCGAGTGTGACTTGTACTGATGCCTTTACTTTGGGTGGCGGCCATGACACTACTAAAGTCGAGATCGCGAGCCTTATAGTTAGGTGTGTCTACGTTGGCAATGTTGGAGGCTAAGACTGCAATACGCTGTTCGCGCAGTTTTAAAGCGGTGCCGTGAATGCCTAGTGGATTTTGTAAAATGCTCATAATCGCTCGCTACTTTTGTTGTTTGTTTAGAGGCTTATAATTGCCTGCTACACACTCACTAAAGCAAAGATTATGCCAAACTTAAAAATTTGTTATATTTCATTATGTTAGAAATTATATTATGAGAAAAACACCCCCTAATATCGATAAGCGGCAAGGCCTTGCCGCCAAGTTTTTGCAGCTTAAATGGCTGTTATTAATCACTGGCATATGGCTATTCTCCATGAGCGCTCAGGCTGCACCATGGCACACCCATGAGGCCATTTACCAAGCGGTGAGCCAATTCTCCCAACAAGAATTAGGTAGTAATGTGCGCACCGGTAAACTTGATGAGCGCAGTCGTTACGCCCTGTGTACATCTGCGTTATTAGTGACACTGCCATTCAATAACCAAAAAACAGTTAAGGTAATGTGTGAGAAAACCCATAACAACAGCAGTTGGTCTTTGTATTTGTCAATTAATGTGCAAACCAACACCAAAGCTTGGCGCTTTATTAGTGCCATTGCAGAACAGGGCATCATTACTGCCGAGCACGTTTCTTTAGTGACTTACACTGGAAGTGATAACAAGTTTATGGGGGGTGAGACTAACCCTATTGGGCAACAAGTAAAACGAAGGTTAAAGGTTGGGCATTGGCTTAGCTCAGCCGACATGATTAGTATGCAACGTTTGTGGCGGGCCGCCGAAGATATTCCTCAAGGCCAAACTGTAAAACTAAAGCATCTAACGTCAAGCCAAGAATCTGTCCAGACTGCCAGCCCTAATGCGGTGACAAATAGCGATCAATTGATAGGTCGGATTGCAAGACGGTATATTAAAGCCGGAAAACTGCTGGATAAGAATGATATTGAAGGTCAAAAGTTAGTGGTTATTAGCAACCAAGCCTTGCCTATGGGCAGAGAACTGATTGCCCAGGATCTGGCTCT